>Ga0307380_10005952_pt1 | contig 16145 bp, 15 predicted proteins | sample UN3MG_FD_202239 | JGI IMG/M metagenome (GOLD analysis project Ga0307380, IMG submission 202239) | Soil microbial communities from Risofladan, Vaasa, Finland - UN-3 | ecosystem: Environmental > Terrestrial > Soil > Coastal area > Acid sulfate soil | place: Finland: Risofladan, Vaasa | collected...
ATAGCAGATCAATATATAAGGGCAGGAACATTTAAGAATATTCTCGTAATTGGTTCTGAGGTCCTCAGTAGAATTACAGACTGGACCGACAGAAATACATGTGTTCTTTTTGGGGATGGGGCTGGAGCCGTTGTCGTCCAGGCATCGGATAGTGAAGATAGTGGGATTCTGTCAACCCATATTCATTCAGATGGTACCTATAAGGATTATCTGATTGTACCTGGCGGAGGCAGCCGTAAACCTTTAAGCAATGAAGTTATAGATAAAAAGTTAAACTATATTAAAATGAAAGGAAATGAGACATTCAAGATAGCCGTAACATCCATGGTTAATGTGGCAAAAGAGGCCTTAGATGCTAATGGATATAAATCGTCCGAATTAGACCTCTTGATAACTCATCAAGCAAACAAAAGGATTATAGATGCCATTGCAAAAAGATTGAAATTACCTAAAGAAAAGGTATATATTAACCTCGAAAAATATGGAAATACTTCAGCTGCCTCTATTCCTATAGCATTGGATGAGGCGAAAAGAGAGGGTTTGCTAAAGGAAGGTAGCCTTATACTGCTCGTTGGACTAGGAGCTGGTTTTGCATGGGGTTCTGTTTTAGTTAAAATGTAAAAGAATTGTAAGAATGATCAATCATGACTGAAAAGATAGCCTTTTTATATCCTGGACAAGGTTCACAATATATTGGAATGGGAAAGGATTTCTATGAAAAGTATCCTTTGGTAGAGGAATTTTATCAAAAGGCAAACCATATCTTAAATTATGATATCACTTCTCTTTCTTTTTCTGGTCCAGAAGAGTCTCTGAGATTAACGAAAAATACCCAGCCTGCAATATTGATTCATAGTATTGTTGCAACCAAGATATTGAGAGAGAGGGGTATCAAGCCTATTATAGCAGCTGGCCATAGTTTGGGAGAATACTCGGCCTTGGTTTCAGCAGGAGCTCTTAGCTTTGAAGAAGGGGTATTACTTGTTCATCAAAGAGGGATATTTATGCAGGAGGCTGTTCCTCTAGGAAAGGGAGCTATGGCTGCAATCATTGGACTTGATAGGGAAAGAGTAGATGAGCTCATTCAAAAAGTATCATCTGATAAAATTGTTCAACCGGCAAATTTTAATAGTCTAAATCAGATTGTCATTGCTGGTGAAAGAGAAGGGGTTGAGGAGGCCGTAAGGATTGCCAAGGAAGATGGGGCAATAAAAGCTGTTCTCCTTCCTGTGAGTGGACCTTTTCATAGTAGCCTCATGCAACCCGCTGCAGAACGTTTAAAAACTGAGCTTGATAAGATAGAGATCAAAGACTTATCCTTTTCCATTATTGCCAATGTTAATGCAGAGAAAGTATCATCAAAGGATAGAATAAAAGAATTATTAGTTGAACAGTTATATAACCCAGTGCAGTGGGAAAGGTCTATCTCAAAACTTATAGAAGAGGGGATTGATACTTTTATAGAAGTTGGCCCTGGTAAAGTTTTGACCGGCTTGCTCAGGAGAATTTCAAAAGATGTCCAAGGATTTAATGTAGAGGATATAAAAAGTTTAGAAAAGACCCTTAATTCTTTAGATAGATAATAAAAATAGAGGAGATAAGTATGGGCCTTTCTGGAAAAGTTGCCTTAGTAACTGGTGGGGCTAGAGGGATAGGTCGCTCAATTGCTATCAAACTGGCAAAAGAGGGCGCCCATATAGTCATTTCAGATATAAATTTAAATGGGGCCTTAGATACAGCAAAAGTGATTGAAGAACAGGGAAAGGAAAGCATTGCTGTTGAGGGGAATGTCTCTATTTTTTCTGATGTTGAAGCTATGGTCAAGCAAGCGATAGATAAATTTGGTAGGATAGATATACTTATTAATAATGCTGGAGTCACAAAAGATAGTCTTTTAATAAGAATGAAGAAAGAAGACTGGGATTTTGTGTTAAATGTAAATCTGACAGGGACCTTTAATTGTTCAAAGGCCGTTGCGAAGTATATGATGAAACAAAAGACGGGAAATGTTGTAAATATCAGTTCTGTAGTGGGAGTGATGGGGAATGTAGGACAGGTTAATTATGCTTCCTCAAAAGCAGGGGTTATTGGATTAACCAAATCCATGGCGAGAGAATTGGCACCAAGGGGGATAAGGGTTAATGCCATTGCCCCTGGTTTTATTGACACCGAGATGACAAGGAGCCTTTCTGAAGAAGCAAGAAACAGGCTGGTTACTCAAATACCACTAACGAGACTAGGAACACCAGATGATGTGGCAAATTGTGTCAATTTTTTAGTATCTGACGATGCTGACTATATAACAGGTCAGGTAATTCATGTAAATGGTGGAATGTTAATGTAATACTATTTATAATTTTAAAGGGAGGTGAGGTTAAATTGGCTTCAACTGAGGAGAGAGTAAAGGACATTATTGTAGAGCAATTAGGTGTAGATAGAGATGAGGTTACTTCTGAGGCCTCTTTTATTGAGGATTTAGGAGCAGATTCTCTGGATACCGTAGAGTTAGTCATGGCCCTCGAGGAAGAGTTTGATATAGAAATTCCAGATGAAGAGGCTGAGAAGATCTCTACAGTAGGAGAGGCAATAGAACATATAAAGAAACTTATTAATCAAGGGGAATAACGAATAATATATAACTTTTAGGAGGTGGTTTTTCTGGATAGAAGGGTAGTTGTCACAGGATTAGGGGTCGTGAGTCCTTTAGGTGTAGGCGTTGAAAGGAATTGGGAGGCATTGATTAATGGAAAATCTGGGGTTGGGAAAATAACAAGATTTGACGCATCTCAATTGCCATCCCAGATAGCTGGAGAAGCAAACGATTTTCAACCAGAAGATTTTATTGTTAAAAAAGAGATTAAAAAGATGGACCTCTTCATCCAGTTTTCCTTAGCCTGTAGTGAGATGGTGATAAAAGATGCTAAGTTTGAAGGGAATCATTATGACAAAGAAAGAATAGGGGTCATAGTAGGTGTAGGGATGGGCGGTTTGCCATCTATAGAGAGATATCACTGCCTCATGTTAGAGAAGGGTTATAAAAAGGTATCACCATTTTTTATTCCGATGCTCATCTCAAATTTAGCATCTGGTCACGTATCAATGAGACATGGTTTTAAGGGTCCTAATTCGTGTGTTTCAACTGCTTGCGCTGCTGGTTCTCATTCAATTGGTGATGCCTTTCGAATAATCCAGAGAGGAGATGCTGATAGTATGATAGCCGGAGGTACAGAATCAGCATTAACTCCCCTATCTGTAGCAGGCTTTTGTGTTATGAGGGCTTTGTCTACTCGAAATGAGGATCCAACAAAGGCATCTCGTCCCTTTGATGAGGGAAGGGATGGTTTTGTTATGGGCGAGGGGGCAGGATTGATTCTTCTCGAAGAATTAGAACTCGCATTAAAAAGGGGAGCTAAGATTTATGGAGAAATCGTAGGTTACGGGATGACAGGAGATGCCTACCATCTGACGATGCCAGAACCGGAAGGAAAAGAAGTAGCAAGATGTATAAGAAATGCTTTGAGTGATGCTGGAATTTCTCCTGAAAAAGTAGATTATATAAATGCCCATGGAACATCTACTCCTCTGAATGATAAATTTGAAACCATGGCAATAAAAAAAGTTTTTGGAGAACATGCATATAAAATTCCTATCAGTTCAACAAAATCAGCAACAGGTCATCTTTTGGGAGGTGCAGGCGGAGTTGAGGCAGTTTACACCCTACTTGCTATGAACCGTTCTATGATCCCACCAACAATAAATTATGAGAAACCTGACCCTGATTGTGACCTTGACTATGTTCCGAACAAACCTAGAAAAAAAGAAATTGATATTGCTATTTCTAACTCCTTTGGCTTTGGGGGAACGAATGCATGTTTAGTATTTCGGAAATATTCTGGTTAAAATGAATATGGTATCTTTAGGAAATAGAAGAATCAAAGATCTTGATATTGTTCAGAAAAAGATTAAATATAAATTCAAAAATATAGATTTACTCAATCAAGCCCTCACTCATAGTTCATTTATCAATGAAAACAGTAAGGAATTCAAAGATTATGAAAAATTTGAATTTTTAGGCGACGCGGTAATTGGGCTCATCGTGAGTGAATATTCTTTGAGAGAATTTGATAATTTTTCTGAAGGTGAGCTTTCTAAATTCAGATCAAGGCTCGTTAGCAAGGCTAACTTAGCTAATTTAGCACAGACGATTGATTTGGGAAAGTTTTTGTTGCTTGGCAAAGGAGAGGAAAGAACAAATGGAAGGGATAAATATTCAATCCTTGCCAGTTCTTTAGAGGCTTTGTTTGGAGCAATATTTTTAGATAGTGGTTATAAAAAAACAAGCTCCGTTTTTTTAAAATTCCTTAAAAATACTGATATTTCTTCAAAATTTTTTGATGATAGAGACTACAAAAGTAAGCTTCAAGAGCTTTTTCAGGAAAAAATGGGCAAACGACCCGTATATAAGGTTGTTGATGAATATGGACCAGATCATTCTAAGACCTTTGAAATTGGTATATGTATTAATAAAAAGATCTTAGAAAGAGCAAAAGGAAGAAGTAAGAAAGAGGCAGAGCAAAATGCTGCAAAAATGGTTTTAAGGAAAGTCAAGAAAGAAGGTTTTAATTTTTGAGACCTAAAATTATACCTGTCTTCATACCCCACCTCGGTTGTGTTAATGACTGTATTTATTGTGATCAAAAAAAGATAACAGGAATTGAGCATAAGATTTCAAATAGAAAGATTAGAAAGACTATAGATTTATACCTTTTAAAAATCTTCTCCGATTATCCGAACATATCCTCAAGAAATATTCAGATCGCTTTTTACGGCGGCAATTTTACCGGTCTTGATATATCCCATCAAGAATCTCTACTGGAGATTTCAAAAAGTTATGTGGAGAGGGGAAGTGTAGGAAGCGTACGTATATCCACCAGACCTGATTTTTTAGATCAAAAGAAATTGATTTTTTTAAAAGAGAGATATGTAAAAACAATTGAGATTGGTGTGCAGTCCCTCGACGATTCTGTCTTAGCCATATCAGGGAGAAATTATAGCTCTAGGGTTGTTTATGATTCATTTAACCTATTGCGTGATAACCATTTTCAGATAGGTATTCAAATTATGCTCGGATTGCCAGGTGACACTTTTGAAAGTTTAAAATCAACGATTAAAAAGATAATCAATTGGAAACCTGATTTTGTGAGATTATATCCAACCTTAGTTATTAAAGGAACTCCATTAGAGAAGCTGTATAAGGAGAGAAAATATAATCCAATGAACCTCGATGAGGTCATCAGCCTATGCAAAATAATTCTCTTAAATCTGGAGATAAATAATATTCCAGTTATCAGATTGGGATTGCATCCATCGTTCAGTTTGCTCGATAAAATCATTGATGGTCCTTTTCACCCCTCGCTTAAATATCTAGTTAAATCAGAAATTGATTATGATTTAATGAATTTGATTTTCAGAAAATACAAAAGAGAGGTTTGTAATAGCGTTATTTTTTATATTCCAGAAAAAAGTCTTTCAGAATTTAGAGGTTTTAAGCGAAAAAATATCTTAAGAATAAAAGAGAGATTTAAAATAAACAATATAGATTTTGTTGAGAAGAAAGAAATCAAACAAGGAAATCTAATAGCGAGTTTTGATAATAAAGAAATTAAAATGAGCCAAAAAGATTTAATGTATCAGAACGATTACTCTCTATAAAATCTTTTTTGATAGCTGGAAAGTAATGAAAACATTTTTAAGCTCTTTCTTGCTTCTAATTTTAGGAGTTATCCTTGTTGTTTTTATCTCTTGCCAAAATATTTCAAAAAATGAACTTTCTCATCCTGTTCAAGAATCAAACTCTAAAAATGCTTTTCTCTCAGAAAGATTTCATCAGCTATCCCCAAAGAGTATTGCAATACTCCCCTTTATAGATTCGATAAAGGCCTCTCATAAAGACAAAGAAGAAAATTTTCTTACAGTCGATTCTGAAACGATTAGAAAAATCTTTTATGGTCATTTTTCACCACTCGGCTATCTTGATATTGAGTTAAATCACATCGACAGGATATTGGATATCAATGGGATCAGTGCTGATACTAATTTAAAGAAAATCTCTTCCCAAAAATTGGGACAGTTACTTAATGCAGATGCAATCATTTATGGGGATTTAAATCATTTTAACATAACCTATGCCTTCCTCTATTCACAGATATCTCTTGGGATATCGATGGAGATGATTTCTACAAAAACAGGGGAGATATTGTGGAGGGTTGATGATATCAAAAAGAATCATAATGTTAGGATAGGTCTAGATCCCATATCTGTAATGACTGGTGCTGTCCAGGCAGCAATAGTTTTAAGAAAGAAAAATATTATTAGGTTAGCTGAAGATTTATCAAGAGATTTGGTTAAGACCATTCCTGCAGCAAAGACAGAAAGGACAAGTATAACGTACAAGGGATGGGTAGATTCTGATAGTGATATATATAAATTAAAAGGAGAGACCATTAAGGTCTATTTTAAAGGGAAAACCGATCTCAAGATCGTGTTTGATATTGAGTCTATTATTGAAAATGTTCCAATGGAAGAAAAAGAAATAGGGATATATAAGGGAATATACAAAGTCAAAAAAGGTGATAACATAATAAAACCAAAAATTATTATTCGTTTTACAGAAAGGGATAAAAAGGATTTTGATAATCAGCTTGAATTAAAAACAGAAATCATCTTAGATACGACTCCGCCTCCCCCTCCGAAAATCGTAGATATTAAGAGACTCTCAAATGGATTTCTGTTGGTATGGAGATATCCAGAGATAAAGGATTTTGATTCTTTTAAAATCTATAGAAGAAACATAAAAGGGGATTACATCCTCTTATCAAGAACTACTGATAAATCTTACTTTTTGAAAGGGGACATGAAAGATACTCAATCCTATATTTTAACGGCAGTTGATATGACAGGGAATGAGAGTGAAGGAATTGAGCTGGTGCCAAAGTTTTAGATAGTTAGAACTTTTCTCCCCCCTCTCTTTAAGTTCTTCATTGTAAGCCAAAAACTCTCGTTTCAAAGAAGCCTCATATCATCTAAAACTTTAGCGTTAAGACAATGAATCGTTATTTGATTATTCATGTCTTTCCTGTTCGGAAATGTAAGTTTTACTTTTTTTACATTGAATTTTTTTATACAATTATCTTATAAGTATCAAATGAACTTTACTCCACATAGAAGAAAAAGATTTGTCCATCGGATCTGTTTTTAATTTTTAAAAGGAGTATGTATGGAAGTATTGACTTTCTTTTTTACAAAGATAGCAGGAGATAACCCTGTTATTCAAGGTCTATTGGGAGGCATTATCATTACCTTTTTAAATATGATAGGAGCATTTCTGATTTTTCTGTTTAGAAATGTAACTCAGAAATTTTTAGACAGCTCTCTGGGATTTGCTGCAGGCATTATGTTGACAGCAAGCTTTACAAGTTTGATTATTCCTGGGATTGAGCATGGGGGAGTGATACCTGTAATGATAGGGATAGTTCTTGGGGTTCTCATGCTGGAGATTGGTAATAATACTATTCCTCATATCCATTTTGTTCTTGGTAGGGAAGGTATAGAAACAAAAAGAATAAAGGCAGTGTGGCTTTTCATTTTTGCTATAACCTTGCATAATATGCCGGAAGGACTCGCTGTAGGTGTAGGTTTTGGCTCTGGAAATCTTAACGATGCTTTGGTTTTGATGATGGCAATAGGGATTCAGAACATACCTGAGGGGCTGGCGGTTTCTGTTTCTTCATTGAGTGCTGGTCTTGGGAAACGGTTTTACGCAACCTTTGTTGGAATACGGGCAGGTCTTGTTGAAATTCCCCTTGCTCTTATAGGGGCTTGGGCAGCCCACTCGATGAAGCCCATTCTTCCTTATGCCATGGGATTTGCTGCTGGTGCTATGCTCTATGTAATAAGTGATGAAATTGTTCCTGAAACACACCGTAAAGGGCATGAGAGGCTGGCCACCTTAGGCACAATGGCTGGTATTGTTGTAATGCTTTATTTAGATGTGACCTTGGGATAATAGCTTTTACCTTTTCTTAAAAATTCCCTTATATGAAATAAATTCCATAGATATTCTAAAGATTATTCTGGTAAATATGAACAGCTAGTGAACATTTTAAGAAAGGGTGTATCTTAGATAAAAAGCTTAATGACTAATTACAGGCAGTTTTATGGTAAAGGTTGTTCCTTCCCTCTCTTTGCTCTTAACCAAAATATCCCCATTATGAGCCTTGATAATCCCGTAGGAAACTGATAAACCCAATCCCGTCCCCTTCTCCCTCTTCTTCGTGCTAAAAAAGGGCTCAAAGATCTTGTCCCTTATCTCCTCAGGGATGCCTAAACCTGTATCACTGATATCAATATGGACCACCCCATTATCCTCCCCTGTCTGAATCCTTATTTCACCACCCTCTGGCATCGCATCCTGAGCATTTAAGATGAGATTTAATAAAACCTGGTGCATCTGCTGAGAAGAAACCATCACCTTCGGCAGGTCAGATGAAAACTCCTCCACCACCTTTACATTGCTGAGAGAAAGCTGGTTCTTTGTTAATAAAAGGGTTTTTTGTACGACAGTGTTTATGTCCAATAACTCTTTTCTTTCTGCTTCAGGGCGATGAAAGGCTAAGAGCTGCTTGACGATATTGGATATCCTGTTGATCCCCTCCAGAGCAAATTTTAGATACTTTCTATTCTGGCTCTTTTGATCTATATTTTTCATAACAGTAGAGACAAAGCTATCAATGGCTTGAAGAGGGTTATTGATCTCATGGGCAATACTGGCTGCTAATCGTCCTGTGGCTGCTAACCTCTCAGAATGAATCAGTTGAGCCTGAACATCCTTGAGCTCCCTTGTTCTCTCTTCAACTTTCTTCTCTAACTCCTGTCCCCATCCCTCTAATTCCTTCTTAGCCTCTTCAAGATCGCCGAAAAGCTTTTCTAAATCTTTAAACAGCCTTTCATTCTCAAGAGCAATAGCAGCCTGATCAGCAAAGGCAGATAAGACCTCTACATCCTTTTCAGTGAATTCCCTTTGCTTTTTTGACACCACAATTATAACTCCAATTACTTTTCCTTCAATACACATGGGAACACCAAGAGCAGACCTGAAACCATATTTTTTTGCTATCTCCCTGTGTTCGGGAAGAAGCATTGGATAATCAAAATAATTATCAGGAATAATAAGAGGTTTCTTCTCTTTAGCAATCCAACCACTTACACTCTCACCGATCTTTACTCTCTCCTTTTTCATTATCTCCATCCCTTCTTTCGTACCACTACCTCGAATAAGATAGTCTCCCTCTCTAACCCTGTAATTACATAAATCTGCACCAATGATTTGAGTAGCCTGCTCTGCTATCCAAGGGAGGAGGTCTTCTTTAGGAACAGTAGAAGTAATCTTTTTTCCCAATTTATAAAGGGCGTTAAGCTGATCTTTTGCTTTTTTTCTCTCTTTTATATCCCTAATTATAAACCAATATTTTAGAATTCTCTTACTCTTATCATGCTCAGCTATACCACGAAAACTAACCTCGACTTCTGTACCGTCCTTCTTTACAAACTGAAGCTCTTTATCGATAACCCCATTTTTCTTGAATTTAGGGAAAAAATCATCAAACTGCTTCTTGGTCTTTTCTTCCATAAGTATCAATATATGTTTTCCTATCAGTTCATCCTTATTGTAGTCAAACATATTTTCAATCGTCTTATTTACTTCTAAGATTATCCCCTTATTATCTAAAGAACAGTAACCATAAGGGGCATTATCATAAAATTTCTTCAATCTCTCCCCAGATTCTTTTAGGGCCTTGTTCGCATTCTTGTGCTCGTTGATTAAATGCTCCAGTTGAGAATTCTTGTAGATTAAGCCTAGATGAGTTTCCACAAGATCCTTGGACTGAAGTATGAGCTTCTCGTAAAGTTTGCTGTAACGATTTTCTTTTAAATCAAGGACGCAGATAGTACCAAAGGTATCGCCATTGGGCCAGATTAAGGGGAACCCAAAGTAAGAAATCATTCCTAATTTAATATCCGGGTTCTCTTTCCAATTCTTATCTTTCAAGGCATTTGAAACCAGCAGTTTCTTCCTTGTTTTTATTACCTTCTCACAATAGAGGCCAGCCAAATGTTCTTTATCCCCTACTTTGTAAGGATTATTTTTTGATTTGCTGGAGCGAAAGACCTCGATATAAGGGGGGTTGACTCTCATAATTAAGACAGCGGGTACATGAATAACCTCAGCCATAATATTAACGATGCTCTGCCACTTTTTTTTAATCTCAGCTGGGATTTTGATCTCTTTTGTTTTAATAGGTGGTTCCATGAGATTTAAATATTTAGATAATGATGAAAATTACCTTTTATTTATAACATAGTAATACGTAAAAGTCAATAAGCATTTAAAAATAAAGAGGTTAAAGGAATCGATAATTACATAAGAGAATAAAAGCCGATTTTAAACATCCAATGAAATCGAATCACAATTCTTCTTTAAAAACCCAATTTTTTATATTACAATGACTTAAAATTTATAAAAACTATGGAAATGTCGGTATGAAAAAAGTAAGAAAAAGTATGTACATACCAGCCCTAGGTATTTTAGGTTTTATTCTTGTTTTAATCATTGTCCTTGCCTTCGGTACTTATAGAAATATCCACAAGCATAAGCAGCAAATGGAAAGACATCTTTTAAGGGAAGGAACCACTTTGATCAGGGCCTTTGAGGCAGGAACAAGGAGCGGGATGATGGGGATGGGATGGGGAAGGAATAGGTTGCAAACCCTTGTTGAAGAAACGGCAAAAGAGCCTGATATCGCTTATATTATATTGGTAGATGAAAAAGGAACTATTGTTGCCCATAATCAGAGAGAACGTATCAATACCCCATTTAAAAGAGATATCGATTTAGAAAAAATAAGAAAGGAGGATAAGATAATTACGATTGTAAGAGAAATAAAGCCGAATGAAAGGGTTTTTGAAATTATCAAACCCTTTTATCCCATAGATGTGGGATTTGGAGGACATAGGATGGGGGGGATGCGCGGATTCGGAAGGGGGAGACCAACCTTTGAAACGGATAGAGGGGTGTTTGAAGAAAACATTACCATTTTTTTAGGGCTGAATATGAAGGGTTTTGAAATCGTAAGAGCAAGAGATGTCAATCATGCCATCATGATGGCGGTTATCCTTTTTATTGTAGGTTCAGCAGCCTTTTATTTTATGTTTGTCATTTATAATTATTATCTGGTTAATCAAACCCTTGAAAATATGAAGAGCTATACCAAGAGCGTTGTGGATAACATGGCAAATGGTCTTGTTTCTGTTGACAATAAATGTAAAATCGTTACAAATAACCTTCTTGCCGCTCAAATATTGGGGTTTGAAGAGAAGAAATTAAAGGGAAGGCATATATCGGAGATTTTTAAAATAGAAGATCTTGAGATTGAAGATACCATTTCTTCGGGAAAAGGCTTTTTGGAAAGAGAGATCAGTTATAGAAAGGATGATAAAGAAATCATACCCATAAGTGTAAGTGCGACTCAGTTAATAGATGAAGAGGGGAGTAGTATGGGAGCTGTGCTTATCTTAAGGGATCTAAGAGAGGTAAAGGAGTTACAAGAAAAGGTTAAGAGGGTAGAAAGAATGGCTTCTTTGGGAAGGCTAGCTGCAGGTGTTGCCCATGAAATAAGAAATCCTCTAAGCTCAATCAGGGGCTTTGCCCAATATTTTAAAAATAGATTTGCCCCTGATACAGAAGATCAGAATTATGCTTCAATAATGATAAAGGAAGTGGACAGGTTAAACAGAGTTATCAGCGAACTGCTAGATTTTGCTAAGCCTGCTGAACCTGATTTTAAGGAAGAGGAAATAAGAGAAATACTGGAACATTCTTTGAAATTGATAGAAACAGATATTAAATTGAAAGATATAAAGATTTCTTTAAAGATAGAAGAAGGATTAGGAAAGGTTAGAGTAGATAAGGATCAGATTACACAAGCTTTTTTAAATATATTTTTAAACTCAATAGATGCCATAGAGAAAGAGGGAAAGATATCTGTCTCCGTAAGGAAAATCAAAGAGAGAGAGCAAATTGAGGTTAAAATATCAGATAATGGTCATGGCATACCTAAAGATAATCTGTCCAAACTTTTTGATCCTTTTTTTACAACGAGAAAAAATGGTACGGGTTTGGGTCTAGCTATTATTCATAAAATAATAGAAAACCATAAAGCAGAGATTGAGGTAGAAAGCGAGGAAGGTAAGGGTTCAACCTTTACTATACTCTTAGCTATAAATTCACGGTAGTTCCTAAGAAGGGCTCTTTAATGATTGAGGGTAGGGGAAGTATATTAATCGTTGACGATGATGATAGTCATCGGGCTATGCTAAAGGCGAATCTCTCTCCTATTGGTTATAGCATTAGTGAGGCAAAAGATGGGATTGATGCTGTAGGGGCAGTAGAAGAAAATTTTTTTGACCTTGTTCTTATGGATATTAGAATGGCTAAGTTGGGAGGAATTGAGGCTCTAAAAGAGATAAAGAGGATAAATCCTGAAATTCCTGTCTTGATTATGACAGCCTATGCCTCAGTGAAAACAGCGGTTGAGGCTCTCAAATCTGGAGCACATGATTATCTTACCAAACCTCTGGATGTAGAAGAATTAAAGATAGCTATTGCAAAATGCCTTGAATATTACCATTTAAAAGGAGAAAACCTTCTTCTTAAGGAGAGGCTTTCTGATCAATTTAAATTTTCCAATATTATTGGAAAGAGTAAGGCCATGAAAGAGATATTCGAAACCCTGTCGTTAGTTTCACCTAGTGAAGCTACAGTTCTTATCAGCGGTGAGAGTGGAACAGGAAAAGAGCTTATTGCTAATGCCATTCATCAGAACAGTAAAAGGGCTGATAAGCCTTTTATAAAGGTTAATTGTGCTGCCCTTCCAGAGACTCTTTTAGAGAGTGAGCTTTTCGGGCATGAAAAGGGTGCCTTTACAGGAGCGATTGGTAAAAAAGAGGGCCGTTTTGAGCTAGCTCATGAAGGCTCCCTATTTTTGGATGAGATAAGTGAGATGAGTGCCACTACCCAGGCAAAGATATTAAGGGTTTTGCAGGAAAAAGAATTTGAAAGGGTAGGAGGAACGAGAACCATTAAGGTAGATGTTCGATTAATAGCCGCCACAAATAAGGACCTGGAAGAGGAGGTGAGATCAGGAAGTTTTAGAGAAGACCTCTTTTACAGGCTTAATGTCGTACCTATAAAGCTCCCCTCATTAAGAGAAAGGAAGGAAGATATCTCATTGTTGGCAAGATACTTTTTAGATATATATAAAAGCAAGAATCACAAGAATATTAAAGGGTTTGCTCCAAGGACAATAGACCTCCTTATGAGACATGATTGGCCTGGGAACATAAGAGAACTTGAGAACAGCATTGAAAGAGGGGTTATTATGTGCCGAGAGGATTATCTTGGGCCAAAAGATCTCCCTTTAGCTATTCAAAATATTTCTTCTGAATTGGAAAAAGAGGATATGGGAATAAAACCGGGTTGGTCTATAAAGGATGTAGAAAAAGAGCTTATATTAAAAACCTTAGACGAAACAGGGGGCAATAGGACAAAGGCAGCAGAGATTCTTGGTGTTACGAGAAGGACCTTACAGAATAAATTAAAAGAATATGGAATGAAATAGATTCTAATAATATTCATTCTTATTTAAAGGAATAGTTACAAATGGATGAGCTTACCATTAAACATACAGGAGGAAGGGAATTTACAGCCCTTTGCAGGAGTCATAAAGTCGTTTGTGATCAGCCGCTGGACAATGGTGGGAAGGACAGTGGGCCTACACCCACAGAGCTCTTTGTATCTTCACTTGGCTTCTGTATAGGTGTCTATATAGAGGGCTTCTGTAAAAGAGGCGGTGTTCCCTATGAAGGTATGGAAATTAAGGTAAAAGGGGAGAGGTCCAAAAACCCTTACAGAATTTCTAAGATAAATGTTGATGTAAAGATGCCAGAAGAAATTTCTGAAGAGAGAAAAAAGGCTATTCTAAAGGTTGCAGAACACTGCCTCATCCACAATACAATTATTAATCACCCTGAAATAGAGATAAAATTACAATAAAGGGTTGCTTTTCTTAACGGGGTTTTTGTTCATTTTTTGTCTTTAGAAAGCAAACGAACCAAAAAAGGGCACCCCTCGATTTTTTTAACGGCATTTGACTGCACTCGCTCGGAGAAACAGCAAACTCAGCCTTCGGCTTCAGACAGCTGCTTCTATCATCCTCGCTCACTCGCCCCATCCCTAAAAAGCAGAAAGGGGGATTTAAATTTAAAGCCTAACATTGCAAATCAGCCGCAGTGGTTAACTGGCGGCGGATACGAAGCGAGGACGTTGAGGCCGACCCCTAAAGGCCCTAAAAGATACACCTGATGAGGCCGCGAGGAATAAGTCGTCCATGTTGAACCGGTTGTTGGATTTCATGCACAATCAGACATTCCGATAAGTATGTGGAAATCCAAGTTTCACACACCCACCGGAAGATCATTCCCTATTCGCTTCGAGATTCGGTGTCTTCCCTTCAGAGGTGAACTTACAAATATCCTCTGTATCATTCCAAGCTTGGGCCGAAACCTCTCCCACTACCTGGGCGGTAATCTCCATGCATCATCTCGTGGTGACCCATACCCCCTCTAAAACGTCCCCACCAGCCAATTTCTGATGTATCCTTGGGCAAAGTGCGTGCAAAGCTCAAAAGGTCAAGAATATCTTTTTCGCTCCAATCATTGATAACTGCTGAGGGCATCCTTGTGCCAGGTTGACCATTTCTAACCTTGTGGATGAATTCCCAGGGGTTCTTGTAAGCTACGGTGCCTACAAACTCAGGCTTTTCAGGGTCTCCAAAATTTATTCCTATACCTACCGTACCGTGGCACATGTGAGTACAGTTTCTCCTGAAAAGATAGCTTCCCGTCCTTGGATTACCTCCTGTGGGCAAACCTTCACTATTTACAAATTTGCTTGTGTCAATAAGTCCTTTTTTCATAAAAAGTGCAAGATCAGCGATCTCTTTATCACCAATATACTCTGTAAAGTCGTGTTTTTTATTGGCGCCTCTCTTGTTTATGTTCTCAAGTTCCTTTATAGACATTTTCTCAGCTGCATCATACACCCCTTTGAATCCGGTGTAGTGAGACCCCTTGCCATAGGCACCGTCCTTGCCACGATAGTCCCAACCATGACACTCCTTGCACCGATACGTATCATATCCGCTCCGTTTGTTAGTGCTTTGTTCCTTCCATAGCGGGTGGTCTTTTTTGGGTTTCTCCGTATCAATCGTGGTTTTCCACCAATCGTCATAAAGTTGTCCGCCACGGCTTATGCGTATCAGTTCATCGAGTCTGTCATTTTCTTCCTGTGAATATGATTGTGGGTATAATTGCTGAGTTGATCTGCCCATCGTGCCTTCCCTCATCTGGGACCACGCAGCCGTGCCAAAAACTGTCAAAACCAGCAAGATAATAGTAATTCTTTTCATATTACCCTCCTTAGTAAGGATAATTGTTTCTGCGACCTTGCACCAATTATTATTGAAATCCAACGGAAAGTTAAGCCGCCTGAAAAAGCGGTGAGCTTTTTCAGGTCGGTCTTGAGCGGCTTGTTAGGCGAAATTTTATATGATCATAGTTATATATGTTGAATGTCGATGATTAGAAGCTACGGCCACCCTTTGGTCCTCATCTGCCACGCCCTTGTCCTCCTCTGTCACCACCTTGTCCCCCTTTGCCACCGCCGTATCCTCCTCTGCCACCACCTTGTCCTCCTTTGCCACTGCCGTATCCTCCTCTGCCACCACCTTGTCCTCCTCTGCCACCGCCGTATCCTCCTCTACCGCCGTATCCTCCTCTACTACCGCGACTTTCGGTGCGAGGGCGAGCCTCATTCACGTTAAGCACTCTTCCTTTTAGCTCTTTGCCATTTAGGCCATCGATTGCAGACTGCCCTTCAGCTTTAGAGGCCATCTCCACGAATCCAAATCCTTTTGATTGACCACTATACTTGTCTTTTATAATGGTGGCGGATTCAACCTGCCCGAATT
>Ga0307380_10005953_pt1 | contig 16144 bp, 13 predicted proteins | sample UN3MG_FD_202239 | JGI IMG/M metagenome (GOLD analysis project Ga0307380, IMG submission 202239) | Soil microbial communities from Risofladan, Vaasa, Finland - UN-3 | ecosystem: Environmental > Terrestrial > Soil > Coastal area > Acid sulfate soil | place: Finland: Risofladan, Vaasa | collected...
CCCGCCCCGGCTACGCTCTCGGCGAGGCGATCCTGGCCGAAGTGACGGATCCGTGGTGCGACGACCGCCGCTGCGGCGCCTTGCTGCCGGAGGGCGGCGCGTGAGGGTCGCGGTCGTCGACCTCGGCACCAACACCTGCCGGCTGTTCCTCGCGGAGGTCGACGGCGGCAGAGTGCGGCAGGAGGCCCGGCTCACGACCGTGGTGCGGCTCGGCCAGGGCGTCGACGAAGCCGGACGGCTGCATCCCGACGCCGTCGCACGCACCCGGGCCTGCCTCGCGGAGTACGCGCCGCGGCTCGAGGCCTACGAGCCGGAGCGGCGCCTCCTCATCGCTACGAGCGTCCTCCGCGACGCCGGCGACGGGCGGGACTTCCTCGCCGCCGTGGAGCGCGACTTCGCCCTGCCCTGGCGCGTGGTGAGCGGGGAAGAGGAGGGCGCGCTGGCCTTTCTCGGCGGCACGTCGTGGCTCGCCGGATCTGCGGGGGCCGGGGACACTCCGCAGCCCGGCCCCGGCACCCCGTCGCCCGACCCGATCCTGCTCGTCGACATCGGCGGTGGCAGCACCGAGTTCGCCGTGGGCAGCGCCGGGCAGGCGCCGGCGTTCGTGCGCAGCCTCGACGTCGGCGTGGTGCGGCTCACCGAGCGCTTCTTTCACGCCGACCCGCCTCCGGCGGCGCAGGTCGCGGCCCTCTCGAGTCACGTGGCCGCTGCGATCGCCGGGAGCATCCCGGCCGACCTCCGCGACGCTGTGGGTGGCTCGGTGGGCGTGGCCGGCACCTACACGACGCTGGTCGCCAACCAGCTCGGCATGCGCGAGTACGACGCGCGGCTCGTCCAAGGGCACCTGCTGACGCTGGACGAGATCGACGCGGCGATCGAGCGCTTCGCGCGGATGACAAGCGCGGAGCGCGGCCGGCTCCCGGGCATCCAGCCCGGCCGCGAGGACGTGATCCTCGCCGGCGCCCTCATCGCGCACGAGGCGTGCGCCGCCTTCGGCCTCGACGCCGTCCGCGTCAGCGAGGCCGACCTCCTCGAGGGCGCGGCGCTCGCTCTCGAGGACGGCTCGCTGTGCCCCGCCTGATCCCCGGCGGCGCCCCGCTGGGGCGCCCGGCGATGCTCCCTCCCGCGCGTCTTCCCACTCGCGTCATATACTGACGACGTGCCGGAGTGGCGGAACTGGTAGACGCCGGGGACTTAAAATCTCCTGTCGCTGATTGCGGCGTCCGGGTTCAACTCCCGGCTCCGGCACCACGAATGAAGGTGACAATGGCGCCTGCACACATCGATGGCCTCTTGCTCGACATGGACGGCGTGCTCGCCATGTCGTGGCGGCCGCTGCCCGGAGCGGCGGCGGCCGTGACGCGCCTGCACGCCACGGGCGTGCCCCTGCGCGTCCTCACCAACACGACCGCGCTCAGCCGGGCGCGCTTCGGTGCGGCGCTCCGCGAGGCGGGCTTCCCGTTCGCCGACGACGACATCCTGACGGCGTCGGTCGCGACGGGCGCCTGGCTGCGCGAGCAGCGCCCGGGCGCCCGCGTGTTCCATCTCGGCGACGCGCAGCCGGAGGACCTCGAGGGCGTCGATCTCGTCGGTCTCGAAGACGAGCCGGAGGTCGTCGTGCTCTCCGGCTCCGACGAGTCGTTCGCCTTCGAGACCTTCAATCGTGTGCTCGCCGCGCTGCGCGACGGCGCGGAGCTCGTCGCCATGCACCGCAACCTCTCCTGGATGACGCGGCGCGGCGAGAAACTGGACGCCGGCGCCTACCTGCTCGGCCTCGAGGCGGCCACCCGGCTCGACGCCGTCGTGGTCGGCAAGCCGGCGGCCGGAGCCTTCCGCGCCGGCCTCGACGCGCTGGGGTTGCCGCCCGAGCGCGTCGCCATGGTCGGCGACGACGTGGAGAACGACGTGCTCGCCGCGCAGGCGCTCGGGATCACCGGCGTGCTGGTGCGCACGGGCAAGTTCCGCGAGGAGACGCTTGCCCGCGCCACAGGCACGCCCGACCACATCGTCGACTCGATCGCCGACGTGCAGGGGCTGCTCGGGCGCTGAGCGCGAGATGGGCGCTCGCACCGGCCGGGCCGATAGGGCAGCTCCGCCGCACCGCTTGTCTTTCCGTCCGTCCGGCCCTAGCATCGAGTTCGTACTTTACCGTGCACGCCGGAGGCCGCGAAGCGGCCCGCCCCGTGCACTCGAAAGGGGCAGTCATGGGCTGGGTAGCTCTCGCCATCATCGTCTTCGTCATCCTGTTCATCGTCGTCGGCATCCTGTCCGGCATCCGTATCGTGCGTCCCACGCACCGTGGCCTCGTGGAGCGTCTGGGCAGCTACAACCGCTTCGCCGGACCGGGGATCCACCTCACCATCCCGTTCGGCATCGAGCGCATGTTCCAGGTGGACATCCGCGAGACCCTGGTCGACGCCACGCCGCAAACGATCATCACCAACGACAATCTGAACGCGCGCGTCGACGCGCAGGTCTATCTCAAGGTCAAGACCGGCGAAGAGAGCGTCAAGGCCTCCCAGTACAACGTCGCCAACTACCAGCTCCAGATCGTGCAGCTGGCGCGCACGACGCTGCGCAACATCATCGGCACCCTGAGCCTCAAGTCCGCCAACAGCGAGCGCGGCCGCATCAACGAGGAACTGCGCACGACGCTGCGCACCGAGACCGCCAACTGGGGCCTCGAGATCCTCCGCACCGAGCTCAAGGAGATCGACCCGCCGGCGGACGTCCAGGAGACGATGAACAAGGTCGTCAAGGCCGAGAACGAGAAGATCTCGGCGATCGACTACGCCACCGCGACCGAGACCCAGGCCGACGGGCAGCGCCGCGCCGAGATCAAGAAGGCCGAGGGCGTGAAGCAGGCCAAGATCCTCGCCGCCGAGGGCGAGGCGCTGGCCATCCAGCTGGTCAACGAGGCCGCCGAGCAGTTCTTCGTCGGCAACGCCCAGGTGCTGCGCAAGCTCGAGACGGTCGAGAAGGCGTTCTGGCAGAACGCCAAGATCGTCGTGCCGGCGGACGGCAGCCTCGTCAACGTGATCGGCGACCTCGCCGGCATCACGCCCGTCCCCGCGAAGGCGCCGCAGCCCAACCCGACGCCGGGACAGCCGCAGCAGCGGCGCTGAGACGCGGCCAGATGCCGTCGGCCGCGGTGGCCGGCGGCGTCTACGCCTTCTTCTTGCGCGGCTTCTTCTGCTTGGGCGGCAGGGACGCGGCATACGCTGCCGCCCTGCGCACCCATCCGGCCGCCTCCGCAGGGTCGGCGACCATGGATGCGGGCAGGGCGACGTACTCCTTCATCGGCCTGCCCTCCATGGGTTCGAAGGGCCCGCCGCCGGCGGCCGTGACCGCGGCGCGCTCGTCCTCCGGCAGGCGGAGCATCACCGTCTCCTGCCACACGCCGGCGAACATGTTGCCGCCGGTGAAGTACGCCGGGCAGCCGAACATCGGCCGGTAGTCGACCGGCTGGTCGAACTCCAGGCCCGAGATCGTCTCGTCCAGCAGCCGGACGAGGGTCTCGTCCGGCTTGCGCCACTTCGCCATCGCGCCCTCCTTCCGCGCCGTCTAGTTCTTCTCGTGACGCGGCACCACGAGGATGGGGATGTCGCTGTGGTGGAGCAGCTTGAGCGCCGTCGAGCCGAGGAAGGCGGCCGACATGGCGCCCTCGCCGTGGCTGCCGACGACGATGGCCGCCGCCTTCTTCTCGCGCGCCGTCTCCAGGAGGACGTCGACCGCCTTGCCTTCGACCACCTCTCCGGTCGCGCGGATGCCGGCCGCCTCGAGTGCCTGCTGCGCCTCGGCGACCGCCTGCTCGCCGAACGCGCGCACCAGGTCCACGTGCTGGTCGTACTCCGAGCTCATCATGAGGGGCGAGTCGGTCATGCCCATCGGGACGTAGCCGATCGAGAACTCGAAGGCATGGATGACGAAGACCTCGACGTCATCGATGTGCTTCGCGAGCTCCAGCGTGTGCGCGAGCGCCTTCTTGGCGCAGTCCGAACCGTCGTAACCCAGGACGAGCGTGGTCGGCATGGCGTGTCCTCCTCGTGTGTAATCCCTGTGGGCACTATTGCACACCGGGCGTAGCGGCGAAACGGCGGCGATCGCGGCGCCGGAGTCCCGGCGGCCGCCGAGGCCGGAGCTACGCGGCGCGCCGCGCAGCTCTGCGGGCGACGAGCCCGCGCCGCGGCGCGAAGACGTAGGCGAGGAGGAAGGCGGCGGTGGCGATGAGCACGACCGCCGCTCCCGACGCTACGTCGAGGTAGTAGCTCGCGTACAGTCCCGCGACGCTCGAGATCGCGCCGACCACGGCGGACACCGCCATCATCGCCGCGAGACGCCGCGTGAGCAGGTAGGCGGTCGCCGCCGGCGTGACCAGCATGGCGGCGACCAGCCCCACGCCCACGGTCTGCAGGCTGACGACGATGGTGAGCGCCAGCAGGATCAGCATCGTGAACCGCAGCACCTCAGGCCGCTTGCCCAACATGTGGGCGAGCACCGGATCGAACGAGGCCAGCTGGAACTCCTTGAAGAAGAGGACGAGCACGACCAGCACGATCGCGGCGAGGATCCCGATGATCCAGAGGTCGCCGGCGGTCACCCCCAGCACGTTGCCGAAGAGGATGTGGGTGAGATCGGTCGCGTAGGAGCGAACAGTGCTCATGAGTACGACGCCCAGGGCGAGCGCGGCCGCGAAGAGGATGCCGATGGCGGTGTCCTCCTTGAGCCCGCCGCGGCGGGAGAAGACGCCGATCCCCACGGCGACCAGGACCGCTGCCACGAGGGCGCCCAGCAGCAGGTCGGCGCCCAGCAGATAGGCGATGGCGACGCCGGGCAGGATCGCGTGGGCGAGCGCGTCGCCGAGAAAGGCCATGGCGCGCAGCACCACGAAGGTGCCGATCACCGAGCAGAGCACGCCGACGATCAGCGAAGCGACCAGGGCGCGCTGCATGAACTGGAGGGCGAACGGATCGGTGAGCCAGGCGATCATCGGGGATCCGCGTGGGGCTCGTGACTGTGCCGGTGCTCCTCGCCGTCGCCGACGTGACCCGGGCAGCACTGATCGATCACGACCATCCCGTCAAGGAAGAGGGCCTGGCCGCCGAAGGCCGCGGTGAGGTGCTCGGGGGTGAAGACGCTCGCCGGCGAGCCGTAGGCGACCAGCCGGCGGTTCAGAAGGGCCACGAGCTCGAAGCGCTGCGCTGCCGTCTCCATGTCGTGCGTGCTCACGAGCACGGTGATGTCGCGCTCGCGCAGCCGGGCGAGAATCCTGAGCAACGCCTCGCGGGCGCTGGCGTCGACGCCGGTGAAGGGCTCGTCGAGCAGGAGCACGTGCGGCTCCTGGGCGAGCGCCCGGGCGAGGAACACGCGCTGCTGCTGGCCGCCCGAGAGCTCCCCGATGGCGCGCTTCTCGAGCTCGGCGATGCCGAGTTCATCCAGGCAGCGTGCCACCACCTGGCGGTCGGCGGCTGCGGGCCGGCGGAACCAGCCCAGGCGCCCGTACCTGCCCATCATGACGACGTCGTGGACGGTGACCGGGAAACCCCAGTCGATCTCCTCGCGCTGGGGAACGTAGGCGATCGGGTCCGTCTGGCCGCCTGGCTCGCGGCCGTGCATGCGCACGCGCCCAGAGCGCACGGGGAGCAGGCCCACGAGCGCCTTGAAGAGCGTCGACTTGCCCGCGCCGTTCGGCCCGACGATGGCCACCTGGGAGCCGTGAGGGATGCTCATGGTCACGTCGTCGAGCGCCGGGCGGCCGCCGTAGGTCACGGTCACGCCCTCGAGGGCGAGAGATGTCGTGCCGCCGCCGGTCACTGGATCGCCTCCACGATGCGACGCGTATCGTACTTCATCATCTCGATGTAGGTGGAGGCCACGCCGCCCGGCTCGCTCAGGGAATGGTCGAGGAGGTCGGTGACCACCGTCGCCCCGGTCTCGCCCGCGATCTGCTGCGCGAGTTCGGGGTTCTCGTCGATCTCCACGAAGATCGCCTTCGCTCCGCTGGACCGGATGGCCGTCGTCAACTCGGTGAGCTGCTTGGCCGTCGGCGCCGCTCCCGTCCCGGTCCCGGGAATGACGGCGCCGACGATCTCGAGACCGTAGCGGTCGGCGAAGTAGCCATGGCTGGCGTGATTCACGACCAGCTTGCGGTCCGCCGGTGGGATCTGCGCGATCTGCGTCTCGATCCAGGCATCGAGTTCATCTAGCTTCTTCGAGTAGGCCGCCGCGTTGGCCTCGTACTCGGCCGCCCCCGCCGGATCGGCCTCGGCGAAGGCGTCGCGGATGTTCTCGACGTAGGTCTTCACGAGCGTGGGATCGAGCCAGAAATGCGGATCGGTCCCCGTCTCGTCGAGCGGCGGCTCGCCGGGCTGCGGTCGCCGGCTCTCGAGGCCGGCGGAGGCCTCGACGATGGTCGCGTCGCCGCCGGCGTTCTCCAGGGTCCCGAGCAGAGGGCCCTCGAGCCCACCGCCGTTGACGATGACGACGTCCGCGCCGGCGACCTCACCCAGGTCGGACGGCGTCGGCTCGAACGCGTGAGGGTCTGTCTCAAGGGGCACCAGGGAGCGCACCTCGAAGCGGTCGCCGGCGACGTTCTGGGCGATGTCGGCGAGGTAGCTGACGGAGGCCACGACGTCGAGTGCGCCGCCGCCTGCCGACGTCGTTGCCGTCCCGCACCCGACGGCAAGCGTGGCGGCGGGCAGGAGCAGTGCGGCTGCCAGAAGGAGCAGCGGGGCGCGCCTCTTCACGCCGAGCCTCCGCCCGCGGCGCCGTCTCCCGCGGCGCTGCAGCCGGAGCAGAGCCCGCTCAGCTGCAGGAAGTGGTCGGTGATGCGGTACCCGGTCTCACGTCCCGCCGCGTCCACGATGCCGCGCATGTCGCAGGCCGTGAACTCGGTCACGCGGCCGCAGGCGCTGCAGACGACGGTGTGGCCATGCGCCGCGCCGGCGGGCACGAATCCCTCGCAGTGGTCGGGCCCGTGCACGCGGCGCAACGCGCCGATCTCGGCGAGCACGTCCAGCGTCCGGTACACGGTCGTCAGACCCAGCTCGGGGCAGCGCTCCCGGGCGGCGTCGTAGACCTGCAGCGCGCTGAGGCTCGAAGGCGCCGCGGCGATGGCCTCGAGGACCGCTCGCCGCTGCCGCGTCAGGCGAAGGCCGCGGGCGGCCAGCTCCGCGGAGACGCTGGCTGTGTCGAAGCTCGTGGCGGCCTCCTTTCTGAAACTGAAAACCGCTTTCAATAAGGAGGTTGAGCCTAGCATGAGGTTCGGGGCCGGACAAGGTGCGGCGGAGGCCGGACGAGACTGGACGAAGCCGGCACGGGCGGACGCGCTCGCGACGGCGGATCGAGTCTGTCAGCGCGGCGGGCGGCGGCCGGTCAGTGCCGCAGCGTGTACGGACAGGCGGCGATGCAGATGCCGCAGATCTCGGCCTTGACGCTCGTGAACTGCGTCATGTGGTGGCGGCACGCGCCGGCGTCGAAGAGGAGTTCGCGCGCCATGCCCGCCCGCCACACCACGTCGCGGCCGCAGCCGGCGGGGCAGGCGTCGACGCAGTCGCGGCAGGTGCCGCAACGACTTGCGACGACCGGCTCCCCGGCGGGGAGGTCGAGGTCGGTGAAGACGGTCGTGAGGCGGACGGCCGGACCGAACTCCGGCGAGATGAACAGCGCCGTCTTGCCGATCCATCCCAGGCCCGCCGAGGTCGCCGCCGTCTTGTGCGGAAACGGCTTGCTCCCGTTCGACGCGCCGGTGGCGACGACGCGCTCCGCCGCGTGTCCGTGCACCTTCAGTACGTTGACGAGCGTGTCGGTGGCGTCGTCGAGCGCCGTGTTCACGCGCAGGTACTCCTGGTAGTAGTCGAGCGTGGGACCGTAGCGCAGCCCGCGTACCACCAGCGGGTCGAGCCGCATGAGGATGGAGATGGCGGTGGGGTACTCCGGCGCCAGTGGCATCCGCGGCTCGTTGGCGGCGACGCCCCAGGCGTCGACGTCTTTGGTGCGGAGCATCTGGCCGACGGCGTGACGGTCGAGAACGCGCAGCATGTGACCTCTTCTGATCCTGGCCGGAGGGAACGCACGCGACGCGCCGGTCCCCGCCCACTCCATCCTCGCACCGGCGCTCGCGGCAGGACACTGGACGGGCGAAGGATATTCACCGCCGCGGTTGGCCGTTCTGGACACTGACAGACGCCGCGTTGAGCGCGGGGTCTGCGTGTGCAGTTTCACAAGAGGGTTTAGTTACCGTGAGGGAGCGTCTATACTATGAACACAGACCGAGATGTCGAGGAGGTGAGACCATGGGCCCTGTGCATTTCAACAGAACGCAGGTGAAGCGGGAGGATCGCTCCGGCAAGCGCCGCAAGTGATCCGCGACGTACGATGAACGGATCACGAGACATAGGAGCATCGCCACCCGGGAGGGGCGGCTCGCGCAAAGGCGAATCGCCCCTCTCGTCGCGTACGGGCCCATGCGCCGGCGGTCTCAGCTCGCCTTGAACCCCCGAAGCCGCAGACTGTTGGTCACCACGGTCACGCTGCTCAGCCCCATGGCGGCGGCGGCGTAGATCGGATTGAGCAGGATCCCGAAGGCCGGGTAGAAGACTCCCGCCGCCAGCGGGATCAACGCGACGTTGTAGGCGAACGCCCAGAAGAGGTTCTGCTTCACGGTGCGGATGGTGGCGCGGGAGAGCTCCACGGCGGTGGCCACGCCGCCCACGTCCCCCGACATCAGGGTGATGTCGCTCGCCTCCATGGCGACGTCGGTGCCGGTGCCGATGGCGATGCCGACGTCGGCCTGGGCGAGCGCCGGGGCGTCGTTGATGCCGTCGCCGACCATGGCCACCCTGTGCCCGCCGGCCTGCAGCGCCGACACCTCGGACGCCTTCTCCTCTGGCAGCACTTCCGCGACGACCCTGTCGATGCCGACCTGTGCGGCGATCGCCTGCGCGGTGGCGGTCTGGTCGCCGGTGAGCATGACGACCTCGAGGCCGAGCTGCTTGAGGCGGGCCACGGCCGCTGCTGAGCCCGGCTTCACCGTGTCGGCGATGGCGATGGCTCCCACGGGCTGGTCGTCGACGACGACCGTGACGACAGTCTTGCCTTGGGCGGCGAGCGCGGCCGCGTGCCTGACGCCGGCCCCGCCGGCCAGCCGCTCGTTACCGGCGAGCACCGTGTGTCCTTCGACCTCGGCGCGGATCCCGTGGCCGGCGATCGCTTCGAACCCCGTCGCCGGCGGCAGGACGAGGTCGCGCTCGGCGGCGGCGGCGAGGAGCGCCGCCGCGAGCGGGTGCTCGCTTCCGCGTTCGGCCGCCGCCACCAGCCGCAGAAGCCCGTCGTTGTCGAAGTGCGGGCCGATCTCGACGTCAGTCCCATGCCCCGAGCCGAACAGTACGACGTCGGTGACGAGCGGCTTGCCCTCGGTGAGCGTCCCCGTCTTGTCGAGGACCACGACGTCCAGCTTGTGCGCGGTCTCGAGCGCGGCGCCGTCCCTGATGAGGACGCCGTTCTCAGCGCCCTTTCCCGTGCCGACCATGATGGCCGTGGGGGTCGCCAGGCCCAGCGCGCAGGGGCACGCGATGACAAGCACGGCGACGAAGTTGAGCAGGGCGTAGTTGAGTGACGGCGACGGTCCGAAGACCAGCCAGACCACCAGCGTGATCGTGGCGACGACGATGACGGCCGGTACGAACCACGCGGCGATGACGTCTGCGAGGCGGGCGATGGGCGGCTTGGAGCCTTGCGCCTGCTCTACCAGGCGGACGATCTGCGCGAGCGCGGTCTCCGCGCCGACCTTGGTGGCCCGGAACGTGAACGAGCCGGTGGTGTTCATGGTGGCGCCGATCACCACGTCGCCGGCCTGCTTGGCGACCGGGATCGGCTCGCCCGTGAGCATCGACTCGTCGACCGGCGAGGAACCGTCCTCGACGACGCCGTCGACGGGTACCTTCTCCCCGGGGCGGACGACGACCATGTCGCCGACGAGCACCTGGGCGACGGGCACGTCGATCTCGGCGCCGCCACGCAGGACTCGCGCCGTCTTGGGCTGCAGGCCGATGAGCGCCTTGATGGCGGCCCCGGTCTGGCCCTTGGCGCGCGCCTCGAGCAGCCGCCCGAACAGGATGAGGGTGATGATGAACGCCGCGGAATCGAAGTACATCGGCTCCCCGAGGCCCTGGTGTTCGAAGAAGGCGGGGAAGAGGACGCCGAGCACGCTGTAGAAGTAGGCGGCCGACGAGCCCATCGCCACCAGCGTGTTCATCGTCGTCGTCCCGTGTTTCAGCGCCGACCAGGCGGTCGTGTAGAACTGCCGGCCGACCCAGAACTGCACGATGCTGGCGAGGCCCCACAGGAAGTACCCGTTGTGCATCCACGCGGGCAGGAAGGTGAACCATTGCATCTGCATGGTGCCGGCGAAGATGACGACGCTGAGCACGAAGCCCACGTTGACCTTGAGCTTCAGCCGTTGGTACGCGGCGGCGCGGGCCGCGTCCTCCGCATCGGTCGCTGCCTCGATGCTCTCCTCGCCGGTGCCGGGCGCCGGCTCCACGACGTCGTAGCCGGCGCCGCGGATCGCTTCCACCAGGTCTCGATACGTCGCCTGGCCCGGGATGTACGAGACGGTCGCCTTCTCGGTCGCGAGATTGACGTCGGCCTTGAGGACGCCGGGCGGGGTACGTAGCGCCTTCTCGACCCGGCTGACGCAGCTCGCGCAGGTCATGCCGATGATCGGCAGGGTCTCCTGTGCGGTCACGACCCCGTAGCCGGCTCCCTCGACGGCAGCGACCAGGTCGTCCGTCGAGACGGCGCCGGGGTCGAAGGTGACCGTCGCCTTCTCGGTGGCGAGGTTGACCGCCGCCTTGTCCACGCCCTGGACCTTGCCGATGGCGCGCTCGGTCCTCACCACGCAGCTGGCGCAGGTCATGCCGGTGATCGGCAACTCGATAGTGGCGTCGCGGTCGTTCATGGGCCTCGGGGTGGTCGTGATAGACGTACCTCCGATACTGTTCCCAGTGTCAAACGATGATACCCGTGGGGGTACGCCGTCGCGAGCGTCTGCGCGGGCCGGGTCCGAAGCACGCCGTGCGCCCGCACGCCGGGGCTCCCCGGCCCGGTATGATTGCCCCGGCACGCGGCGACGAGGAGGCTCACGCATGGCGATCTGGGACGTCCGGCACGAGACCATCGACCGGGAGCGGCTCGAGGAGCTGCAGCTCCGTCGTCTCGGCGACATGCTGGCACGGATCCACGAGCGCGTCCCCTTCTATCGCTCGCGGCTGGACGAAGCCGGCTTCCAGCCCGGCGACCTGAAGAGTCTCGGCGACCTCGATCGCCTGCCCTTCACCGAGAAGAACGACTTCCGCGACAACTACCCCAGTGGGCTCTTCGCCGTGCCCATGGATGAGGTCGTCGAGATCCACTCCTCGTCGGGTACGACGGGGAGGCCCGTGGTGGGGGGCTACACGCAGGCCGACCTCGCGACGTGGGCCGAGCTGGTGTGCCGCCTGGCCGTGGCCGTCGGCGTGCACGAGGGCGACGTCGCCCAGATCGCCTTCGGGTACGGCATGTTCACGGGCGGCTTCGGCCTCCACTACGGGCTGCAGCGCGCCGGCGCCACCGTGGTGCCGATCAGCGCCGGCAACACCGCCCGCCAGCTCCAGTTCATGCGTGACTTCGGCACCACGGTGCTGATCGCGACACCCTCCTACGCGCTCTACATCGGCGACGTGCTGCAGAGGCGTGGCATGCCGCTCGAAGACCTCCGTCTGCGCCTCGGTCTCTTCGGGGCGGAGACGTGCAGCGAGGAGATGCGCGCCCGGATCGAGGGCCGCCTGCCGATCAGGGCCACGGACAACTACGGGCTCACGGAGCTCATCGGCCCCGGCGTGGCCGGCGAGTGCGAGTGCCGCAGCGGCATGCACATCTCCGAGGATCACTTCCTCGTCGAGTGCCTGGATCCGACGACCAGCGAGCCGGTCGCCGACGGCGAGGTCGGGGAGCTCGTGATCAGTGCGCTCACGCGAGAGTGCTCGCCCGTGTTGCGGTACCGCACGCGCGACCTGACGACGCTCACGCGGGAGCGTTGCGATTGCGGCCGGACGACGGCGCGCATGGGCAAGGTGGTCGGTCGCACCGACGACATGTTCATCATCAGCGGCGTCAACATCTTCCCCTCGGCGATCGAGAGCGTGCTCTTCGCGATCGAGGGCGTCGAGCCGTTCTACCAGATCGTGCTGGAGCGCTCCGGCTCGATCGACACGTTCGAGGTGCACGTCGAGGTCACGGACGCCCTGTTCGAGGGCTGGATGGACGACCTGCGCGTGTTTGAGCGCCGAGTGACCGAGGAGCTTCGCTCGGCGCTTCTCGTCCGGCCCACGGTCAAGTTGGTCGAGCCCGGCACGATCGAGCGCACCGAGGGCAAGGCGCGGCGCGTGCTCGATCACCGCCCCGCCTGAGCGCGGGACGGTCGCGGTAACGTACGTGGAACGGCCGGCGGTGCGAGCCCCCGCTTCGCGCCGCCGGCCAATGTCAAGTCGACTGGGAGATCCTCTCTCAGAGCACTTCCGGTCTCCTGCCCATGACATCGGTCGCCGGTCGGCGGGTCGGATAGTACAGGCGTCTAGACGCTCCGGCCCGGCGTCGCCCCGGCAGGCTACGTTCAGACGGTGACGCGCAGGAGCTCGAGGTAGCTCGTGGCGCCCTCGAGGACCTTGCCGACGCCGTCTTCACGCAGAGAGGCGACGCCCTTCGCGCGGGCCATGTGCTGGATCTCGAGCACGCTGCCTCCCGTGGCGATGAGGTCGCTCAGTTCGTCGTCGACGACGAGCACCTCGTAGAGGCCGAGGCGGCCACGGTAGCCGGTGCCGAAGCACTTCGTGCAGCCGACCGGCTCCCATACCTTGAAGCGCTTCTTGGGCGCCGGGCCGAGGCCGAGCTCCAGCCAGGTGGCTTCGGTCATCGGCGTCTCGACGCGACAGTGGTGACAGAGGCGCCGCACGAGCCGCTGGGCGACGAAGCAGCGCCACGCCGCGGCTACGAGGTAGCGGGGCACGCCCATCTCGACGAGGCGGTTGACCGCGGCCGAGGCGTCGTTGGTGTGCAGGGTGCTGAAGACCTGGTGCCCGGTGATCGCCGAGTCCGCCGCCATCTTGGCGGTCTCGAGGTCGCGGATCTCGCCGACCATGATGACATCGGGGTCGGCGCGCACGAGCGAGCGCAACGCCTGGGCGAAGGTGAGGCCGATGGCAGGCTTGACCTCGGTCTGGATGATCCCCTCGATCTTGCGCTCGATGGGGTCTTCGACCGTGTAGACCTTGCGCCGGGGGGTCTTGATGAGCTCCAGGGTGGTGTACAGCGTGGTCGACTTGCCCGAGCCCGTGGGGCCGACGATGACGATGCCGCCTTCGGGCGCCCTGAGCGCGGCCTCGAACCGGCTGAGGTTGTCGCCGACGAGGCCGAGCGAAGCCAGCGTCGGCGGCAGCGGCGAGACCTCGAGGATGCGGATGGTGAGGTTCTCGCCGAACATGCTGGGAATGGAGGCGAGGCGCAGGTCGACGGCCTCGCCGCTCGAGAGCTCGAAGCTGGTGCGGCCGTCCTGCGGCAATCGCCTTTCGGCGATATTGAGATTGCCCATGATCTTGAGGCGGCTGATGATGCCCGCCTGCAGCTCCTTGGGGAACTCCCGCATCTCGTGCAGCACGCCGTCGATGCGGCAGCGCACGCCCAGCGAGTCCTCGCCCGGCTCCAGATGGATGTCGGACGCGCCCATGCTGGCGGCGTCGGTGAGAAGGGCGTCGACGATCTCGATGATGTCGGCGTCGATGTCGGCGGCGGAGAGACTCACCTCTTCGGAGTCGTCCCGCGCGTCCCTGAGCTTGCCGCGGGAGCTGAAGTAGATGGCCACCGCCTCGTCGAAGGCGGACTCGGTGCAGATGACCGGCACGACGCGCTTCTTGGTGCGCATGCCGACCTCGTCGATGGCGATGACGTCCAGCGGGTTGGTCATCGACAGGACGAGGCTGCCGTTGTCGTCGAGGCTCAGCGGCATGAGCCGCCGGCGGACGATGAAGTCGCGCGGGAGCAGGCCGAGGGCGGCCGGCTGCGGCGTCGTCTGCGTGAGGTCGACCACGCCGATGTGCATCTGACCCGCCACCGCGGTGACGATGTCGTGTTCGCTCACCAGGCCATCCGCGACGAGCACTTCGCCGAGGCGCCCGCCGCCGTCTTGCTGGCGCTCCAGGGCGCCGTCGAGCTGCTCTCGTGTGACGAGACCGCTGGCGACGAGCAGGGCCCCGAGCTTGAGACGCCCGGCGACGCGCTGCGGGCGCCTGTCGATCGCCAGCGCGTCGAGCTTGCGCCGGAGATCCTCCGGCGAGAACGGCTTGGTCATGAACTCGGACGCGCCCGCGCGGTGGGCGTGCTCGAAGGTCGCGAAGTCGCTGTCGGAGGCGAGCGCCAGCACTGGCGTGCCGTGCAGCGCGGGGTCGCGGGCGATCAGGCGCAGCAGCTCGAACGGGTCGCGGGTCTGAAGGTCGAGGTCGAGGACGACGGCCGACGGTGGGTCGTCTTGCAGGACGCACATGGTGCCCGGATCGCCGAGACTGGTGGTCACCCCGTACGCGGTCCCGAGCGTCGTGGCGAGCTCGCTCAGAAGCTCGGTGTCGTCGTCGATGATCGCCAAGGTCTTCTTGGGCGCGTTGGGCACGCAGACCTCCCGCCGGATCGTGTCCACAGTCTAGCTCATCGTGAGGCCGGCGGGATCGGCGCGGAAGCAGGACGCGGTGGACGACGTGAAGAGGAGAAAAGTGCCGGGCCGGCGGGGGCCTTCACTCGGATGCGGGCTGTCCGTGTGTCTTCTGAAGGAGACCGGCCCGGCTGAGAGAGAGGATGAGATGCCGAGCCTAGGCCCGGTGAGTAGTCCTTTCCGGTCTCGTGATGCCTATCGGCAGCCGGGTGGGACTCATGAGGGGCCTGCGGTCCAAAGTGTTGTCAGCGTGTCGAACACCCGCGCCCCTCTGAGCCGGACCTGCAGCCCAATCTCGTCCGCGTCGGCTATAATCCGGCGACCGCCAGCAAGGAGTGCCCGTGTTCAGCAAGGTCCTCATCGCCAACCGTGGCGAGATCGCCATCCGCGTCATCCGCGCCTGCCGCGAGCTGGGCGTCGGCACGGTGGCCGTGTACAGCGAGGCCGACGCCGACTGCCTGCACGTCAGGTACGCCGACGAGGCCGTCTGCATCGGCCCGCCGCCGGCGGCGCAGAGCTATCTGGTCATGCCGGCGCTCATTCAGGCGGCGCTGCAGAGCGGCGCCGAGGCGATCCACCCCGGCTACGGCTTTCTCGCCGAGCGCGCCGAGTTCAGCCGCATGTGCCGGGAGCAGGAGATCAAGTTCATCGGCCCGTCGCCGGAGAGCATCGAGCTCATGGGCGACAAGGCGGCGGCGCGGGCGACGATGACCGCCGCCGGCGTCCCGGTCACGCCGGGGTCGGAGGGCATCATCGAGAGTGCCGCGGAGGCCGAGGTGGTCGCCCGCGACATCGGCCTGCCGGTGATGGTCAAGGCCTCCGCCGGCGGCGGCGGCAAGGGCATCCGCATCGTCAAGGAGGCCTCGGAGCTGGCCGGCGCCGTTCGTCAGGCGCAGGCGGAGGCCGAGGCGGCATTCGGCAACGGCGCCGTCTACGTCGAGAAGTACATCGGCGCGCCGCGCCACATCGAGATCCAGGTGCTCGCCGACGGCAAGGGCCACGGCGTGCACCTCGGCGAGCGAGACTGCAGCATCCAGCGGCGCCACCAGAAGCTCATCGAGGAGGCGCCGTCGCCGGCGGTGAGCCTCGAGCTACGCGCCCAGATGGGCGAGGCGGCCGTGGCTGCGGCCGTCGCCGCGTATTACGAGGGCGCCGGCACCGTCGAGTTCCTGCTCGACGCGGACGGCAGCTTCTACTTCATGGAGATGAACACGCGCGTGCAGGTCGAGCACTGCGTCACCGAGATGGTGAGCGGCGTCGACATCGTGAAGACCGGCATTCGCATCGCCGCCGGCGAGGGCCTGCCGCTGCGCCAGGATGACGTCGAGCTCGAGGGCCACGCCATCGAGTTCCGCATCAACGCCGAGGACCCGGCCGAGGGCTTCATGCCGTCGCCCGGTGTCGTCA
>Ga0307380_10005954_pt1 | contig 16142 bp, 10 predicted proteins | sample UN3MG_FD_202239 | JGI IMG/M metagenome (GOLD analysis project Ga0307380, IMG submission 202239) | Soil microbial communities from Risofladan, Vaasa, Finland - UN-3 | ecosystem: Environmental > Terrestrial > Soil > Coastal area > Acid sulfate soil | place: Finland: Risofladan, Vaasa | collected...
CAGCAAGTAAGGCTGCCTTGATGATAAGTGAGACAGCAGCGCTGATAATATCGAGGTTTTTTGTCATGGCATATATTTCATATCTCAAGGGAACCTTAGAAGTCGATTCAACAGAGGAATTATAGCACTTGATGGTGTAAAATGGGAATCAAGAGTTTGGGAATGTAAATGCTTGCTATCTATGAGGATAGGCAGGTATTCATAGTGGTCCCATTGTCGCTTGACAGGCGCACCCACCCCGACCTGGGACTGCCGACCCTCGATTTGTATAGAAAACCCACACTCGCAGCCCTGAAAGTCTGTACACTCATATCATACCCACAAGTGCATGCAAGCAGCGCTTGCCAATAATTCAGGTTCATTGATATGCAGCTGCTATTTTCGGCTGTTTTTCCTCTGCGTCTTTTTCCTCTTGCTCTTGGGTGAGGGCTTGATCAGGTACTTGCTTTCCTCGGTAAGCTTGTTCCAGTCTGCCAGCAGCTTGCGATGCCTCTCTATCTCCCCGGCAAGTGCCGTCTGCCCGGCCAGATTTTTCATCTCGCCAGGATCCGCCTGCATATCGAAGAGCATCTCCAGCTTCCGCCCGGCCGTCCCGGGGAATACCATGTACTTATACTGCTTCGTTCGCACCATGAAGCTCCGTGCCGTGCCGCTTGCCATCTCTGACACAATGTACTCATGCCCGGGTTGTTGCGGGTTCTCGATGATCAATCGCAAGATCTGCCCGCGCATAACTGCCGAGACCTTCACACCCACGTAGTCGCAGATCGTTGGCAGCACATCCAGTGCTGAGACCAGGTGCTCGCGATCGATTCGCCTCGGGGTCACACCTTTCCAACTCACGATCAGCGGTACGGTGGCCTCTTCCTCATAGTACATCATCTTGCCGGTCCATCGATGCGATGCTAGACCTTCCCCATGATCGCTCGTGAACACCACGATTGTATTCTCTTCCAGCCCGGTCTGGCGCAATGCTTGCAACACCTGCCCGACTTGCCGGTCCACATCCTCCACCATGCGGTAATATGCGTAGATGTACTTGCGCCAGTGATTATCGTCCCACTCCTCGTGCCTGGCTTTACGGGTAAACCCGTCGGGCGCGCCCTGAGTATCCCCAAAATTAACCGGCAGCGGCGGCACCTCGGCCCCTGCCGGGGGCTGATACCGTTGCCAAACGTCCGGCAGGATCGGGCTGGTCTCTCCCGCTGGCAGGCAGATGTCATGCGGGTTGATGAACGACACCACAGCCAGAAACGGCTTTTCGTGCTTCCGCCGGATGAACTCGATTGCCGCGTTCATCGTCGCCTCGTCCACGACCTGGGCCAACTTACCCGGCCGTGTAGTAGTGTTCAGCACTTCGTAGCCCAGGATGCCGTCGGTCGGATACGTACTCGGGCAGTGCCACTTGCCCGCGTAGCCGGTGTCATATCCGGCCTCACGGAAAATCTGCCCGGAAATGGGAATCTTCGGATCGATCTGCATACCGTTGTGATCCACACCGATCTCATGCGGCATCCGGCTGGCATGCAGCGAAGCCCGCGACGGGCTGCACAGCGGATACGGGCAGTAGGAGTTAGTGAAATACACCCCGTTGGCCACGAGCGAATCAATGTTGGGCGTTTTGACCCACTTGTTCCCCGCCGCACTGATCGCGTCTGCGCGCTGCTGGTCGGTGGTGATGATCAGCACATTAGGCCGTCTCTTGCCCTCTGCCGCCGTAGGTCTTCTACCGAGCGCCAGCGTGCAAAGCCCTGCCGCACCGGTCCTGATCAACTGTCGCCTGGTGATCGTTTTCGACATCATTTCAGCCTCCCCGGGTTCAGTTTACCCGAATTCTACGAACCGACATTTTCCCGATGACTTCCTGCTAGCGACCGCCGTCAGCAGTCTCTATGATTCACATCTGTTTGTAATCAAGGATGATTAGGGATATTGTAGTGGGGATGGCCGGAAAAGGCAAGTCAAAAAGGGTAAAAGAGCATGAATTAAAGAAACGCCGATCTGATTCAATTCTTCACCGCTCTATTTCAAATAGAAAAAAACAAAATAAGGCCTAAGCAAAGAATGTAAGCACAATTGAGTTCGGGCTATTTAACAAAGAAGAATAGCTTTTCTTAACAAAATAATCCTGTAGAGTAGGAAAGTATTAGCCAAAACCTGCCATGCACTTTTATCTGATGCAATAAAAAGATGATGTTACAATACCAAAAGATCCCTCGTAAAAATTAAATCGCTATTCAGAATTATTCTCAGTGTTTCGACTGGATGTATGAAGTTTCAAAACTGCCCCGAACACAATAGAACCTATTAAATACCTATAAACACAAATTTTAAAACTGTAAATCAAAAATGTAGTCCTACTCTTGGGAAGCCCCACCCATCATGAAATCGGCTATACCCATGAGTTTTCCCCCATCGCATTTCGTGAATCAGTTTTTTCATTAGCCATAGAAAGATAATGATTTGCAGGACACAGGTATGCCGCCCAAATATTCGATCCACGCTTCTATTCAATATCTGTCTGCCATCAGTTTCGTTCATGATCACTTTTTGGCTCTTAGCCAGATATCGTAGATCGTCTTCTTTTGTAGGTCCGCAGCATTGGCATAAGTTTGTATTACCTTTTCAAGACCAGAACAGATTTTTGAGGCTGTCTCCAGGTATGATGCATCAGCGGCAGCTTGAGAACGTACTGATAATGTCCTGATTTTGTTGTTCTTGAGCATTTCAAGGCGGGTTTTAATGACGGAGACAGAATCGAGAGCAAGTTTGGCATGGGTAGCTTCATACGTTCTCGTGAGGCCCATCTCATCGAGTAGATCATAGAAACAACTTATTCTTCGTGCCAAGACCTGCAGTTGTTTGAGTGAGGTAACTTGCTGAATTGCATCTGCAGCACAAGAAGCAACGACCCTACCGTTGAAATACAGAATCAGCTTCCCATGACCATCGAAAGTAGCGGCAACATGGGACCATTTATTTGTAGGCAGTTGAGCATCATAACTGACGGTACCTTGTCGTGTAATCAGCCGTAAAGAATTGCCGGGATATGTATCAAGGAGGTAGTTGTCTGAGGCGCCAACGGTAGATTTGTCGATAATGCGAGCGCCACCGTGAGGTAGTTCTTGGGGCTTTACCCAAGCAGCAAGTGTATAGTTGCCATTTACATTGAGTCTACTGTCGTGTGCTATTTCGAGATAGCTGCTACCTGAAAATTGGATAGCCTTGATGTGGGGGGAGGTTGCTAATTCAATAGAACCAACAACTTTCGCAGAGAAATTGTCACCGGTCTTGTTGGCAAAAGACTTGCCATTTTGTTTGTTAAAAGGCCAATAACCAATAAGGAAAGGATCTTTCATCAAATTGTGACCTTTGTCTTGGACAAGTGCCAAAATTTCGTCAGACTGCAGGGTACGGGTGAAAATCATAACTTCATCCATATCGCCCAGAAAACGGTTTTGGCCATTACTGTCAGCCCCAATTCGCAAAGGACGTTCATTACCTGTAACTGTTTTGAGCCAATCGCCTTTCCAGAAATCATCATTTACCGGTGGAAGTGGTGCGGGAGGAATAGCTTTAGGCTGGTCAGATAAAAACCCAAGTGGGGCCTTACCCAGGGCAATCTGGATTTGGGCGATATTGGGTGTTTGATCATAGCGCAGGGTAATGGTTTCTTTGTCAAAGGATTCCCATGGTTTGTTGTTGACCGTGACGGCGGTTACGACTCCTGAGCCTGTGGTGGAAATGAAGAGTTTTTTTCGGCCAAAGCGAATAGGGAAATTCTGTTTTAGTTTGGTTATCTTAGGAGGGATGTGAGGTATTAGTGTCAATGAGTCAACGCTGTAGATATACTCAAAAAGACCGCGGATCAGGGCCGCCGATGGGCCAAAGTTGTCATAACAAAGGTTGATCGGGTTATTCTCGAACCACACAGTGTTGCCAAAATTCTTGAGAGGATTATCCATTTGAAATCGCTGGGCAAAGGTGAGCAGTTTCAGCATGGACCGGCGGGCATCGTCGAATTCACCGAGACGGTAGTAGGCCATAATCATACGTGCTTCACAGGTGGACCAATGTCCGCCATTGATCCAGGTGCCGAACTGAAAGATACCACTGAATTCATACATATCATCAAGAGTGGGATAGTTGGTGATGATGAAATCATGCGGACGTAAGCCAGGGATAGAAGCGATTTTGTTGTAGATCTTACGGGCCTGGTTGTCATCGAAGATTCGGAAGCAGATGGCATCATGATTGCAAACGGTTTCAAAATATCCATGCTTTTCGGTGCCATATACACCGTGTTTTACTCCCGCAGGATCAAGGTATTTAATGAGGTAACCTTCGTCAGTAGTAAGTTGCTCTATACCCTGGCGAGCCAAGTCTCGACGTTCGATATAGAGTGTGGCTCTTGATGGGTTGTCGGACAGCTTTTCCAATTCGATCAGCCGGTCGAGCAGAGCGATATATGTGACTGACAGTCCGCTGAGATAGGCCCTATCATATGAGCCATCGGGCTTCTTCCAGCCGGCATAACTGGGAGCAAGTAGATTACCAGCGGGACCGACAAAGAAGAGATTGTTTTCCGGATCTCGGCGAGATTCGATGAAGTTAGCGCATCGTTCGAGCATAGGCAAATAATAGGCAATAGCGTTCTTATTGCGCGAGATGAGCAGTAACTCCGATTGCATCATTGCACCGGCGGCAGTGAACTCAATGCCCCAGTCGTGAATGGAAACGTTGCCATCACCCTGTTTGTAAATAGCTCCACATGGGGTGGCAGCGTCACACAATTGGCCGTCAGGTACGATACCATGGCTTTTTCCACCCCATTTGAATTCTTTGGTCTTTCCATCGCCCATATTGTCGAACCAGCAATTTTGGGAATTCTGGAGGAAGGTTATATATGGTTCAGTCAGGAAAGGGAGCGAGCAGAACGTAGGTCCGTAGCTGTTTTGAACCCACCACATACCCCATTTAGGACCTTCGACCAGTCCATTCCACGAAGCGATGTAAAGCATTGGGAGGTTCTGAAATTCCGGGTCTGGTTCGAACATCCGTCGGGCTATATCAAGTAATTGAAGATACTCGAAGTCACCTTGGCCCTGGAAGTGGCGGCCATTGAATATCTCTGCTGTCTGTGTGACAGCCGGTGAAAGAGCAAGTAAAGTACTGATGACGAACAAAGTTGTCAAATTGAGTCTACCGGACATATTTCTCTCCTCTTTGTCGTGTTTTATGTAAGAGTTCAACGGCAAAAGAACTTGGCCGCCAGATTATAGAAACAAGCTATCTGGTGCTCACCAAACATAACTATCAGCAATTCCAATGTCCAGTTCCTTTTTTGATTTCATTGTAAAGTTTACAGTTCCATCGAGCTGATTCACGAACGATTTATTGACTCCTATTCCCAATAGTGGTTAGCGATTATAATCTCCACTGCAACTATCAGCAACCCATTACCAATACTGGGATACAATCTCGGTCGGAGTTTAATAATCAAAAATATCTTACACACTTTGAGTGTCGAATGTTAAGATGGAATGAGATGAGCAAACAGGAGAACAAAAACTTACTACTGCTTACATGGCTAACGGTGGTAAACCGAGAGCAGAAAGTTGCTCAGAGTTTCGGCTCGATTACAATCGCAAAAGACTATGCGAAAGTGTAAAGTAATAAATGCCACAACCAATTTCTTGAACTGACGAAAATGAAGCCTTTTCATAAACGCAGATACCGAAGGCTGCTTATATTTATCTTTCTGGCAGCCATTTGCTTTGTATTTCTCGACCCTGCTCAGTTTTTGGAAGACAGGACGGGGCCGAAAGTTGTAGCATTCGTAATTGATTCATCTTCCAGTATGATGAAACAAGAACGAAACATTTTGCAGCTCTTTGATGACTTCACTCACGGCCAGATAGTTTGTACCATATTGAGAAGATACGGCGAACCTAATAAACTTCATTTTTACAGTGTTGATGACACAAGAGGCAACGTAGACAGTGAGAGCTATCTAAATGCTCTTACCGTGGTCGATAGTTATCTCCGAGATAATCCACACGACCGAGTAGTGATAAACATAAGTCTTGGTTCGTATTCTCCCAAACCACTTGAGAGAAAGCTCATCAAAGACATTCTTGAGCATGGTGCTATCGTAGTGGCAGCCGCAGGCAATGACGGCATAAAGGATTCTATTTATCCAGCAGCCTTGGATGGGGTCATTTGTGTGGGGGCCGCTGGTGGCGGAGTTCGCCAAAGCTACTCTAATTATGGTAACATAGATTTTTTTGCGGATGGAAGTTACCGAACCATGCAGTCACTTACCCTTCCTTCTGACACCGGCATAGAGACCCATGCCCGCACTGTAAAGCTTAATGGAACATCTTTCGCTGCTCCAAAGGTATCGGGACTTATTGTGAAAATGCTACGACTGGACGGTTCCCTTGAAAACCAGCAAATCTTGTATATTCTGCAAAATACTTCAGATGATGTACTCGGTTTTGAGCAAGGTTCCATAAATCGCCTTAATGCTCTTGCTGCGATAAGTGGAAAATATGCTGCCCTGAAAAAAGCAAAACAAGCTTTTCTATTAATCCTTGAAGTCTTATCTATTATAGCTTTTATTTTTGTAGGGCTGCTAATTGTCATTCCCTTGCCAGAGTTCCTATTCAGGGTACTTTTACCCTCTAGCTGGATGGCCATTAAGATAAGAAGAATTGACAAGATAATTCGCAATAAAAGAAAACGCCCCAGAGATATCAAGTACATCATAAACTGCTTGTTTCCGGGCTATAATCGGCTTTTCGAAAGAGCCAACAAAGCTTTGCTTAAAATAAGTGAGCCTGCAGTCAAATATTTAATACAAGCCTACCCATATAAACCGTGTGATGAGTTTGGGGATTTTTCTACATGTATTTATAACCTTATAGAAGAGATCGGTGGCAAGGAAGCTGAGGAATTTCTTCGATCGGAAGAAAAAAGTCAAGATTTGATTTGTAATCCGGATTTTCACCCGGAAGCTGAAAACCAAGAATCTGTTCGGGATTTTGAAAAAGCTTGAACGACCGGGAAAATGCAAGGAGAAATAGAAATTGACTTAAGCTTTATCCTGATATCTCAATAATCTGTAGTTGTCAAGCGACCATCGGACAGTCAAAAAACAACAGCAATTACAAAGATTGCTCTTTGAAAAGATAAATATGCGGCAGATTTCAGTAATCAAAAGCCCTCGTGCATGTAAAACTTGATCAAAATCCAAGAATGTTGCCTTCGTTTTTGAGATTTTGACGGACCTTCCCTGTGTTGAGTAAGCAGTTGATAAATTGAAAAAGACTATGCAGCTTCTCTGAGCCTATAACCAGTGATCCGTGTATGGCAGAAATAGTGCTGCTCGACATTTGTCGGCACTGTTTTGGCATCACGTTCGGGCTTATTTGGTTTGTTGTTGTAAAAAACATCATCAGGTCGAATGCCATCTAAGGTCATGTGCGGTCGCCAACTATTATACCAGAGTTCAAATTCTTTACACAGGTCAGTCAGATTATCAATGCCTTTGATAAGAGCTACTCGTTTTAGCCATTCATATTTCAGGGTTTTATTGACTCTTTCGGTTACAGCGATGGAGCCGTGTCTGCCAATGGCTCCCAGACGAGGCTTGATATTATATTTGCCCAACAGTTCAGCAAAGACTTCTCCGATAAATACACCACCCTGATCCGAGATAATATGCTTTGGTGCACCGTATTTCTCAATAGCACTTCCCAGGGCATTATTTATCCATCCGGCATTAGGTCCTTCCAGTGGAACTACAGCCATGACTTTACGAGAGTAATGATCAATTACAACACAGATGTGAATTGGCCAAAGTCCCCAGCAAAACATCATTGTAGTATCGATGGACCAAACGTGATTCGGATACCAGGCAGGTATTGAGCGGGCTTGTTCATCTTCAGTCTTTTTGGGTTTAGGTTGAGATACAGGCTGTTTTGGAGGTTTTGGCCTATTGAGAATATTACGCACTGCAGAAGCTGAGAGAAAGATGTTTAATAGTCCCAGGTGGTTGGCTATTCGAAACCTGCCCCAACTGATATTGGCTTTTGTTATTTCCCAAACAAGAGATGCTATTTGCATCGGTGTTTTGTTTGCTGGAACCCTTGAGTTGTCTTGATCCTGGATCTTATGTAGCCATCTGTAGAGGGTTGATTTGGCGATGCCCAGGCATTCGGTCACTCTGCGTCTTGGGACCTGAAAGGTTTCCATGTAGCAAAGGATGAACAGCTTTTCCCGAAGCGTATATCGTTTGTCGGTGTGTTTCTTTTGAAGTCCTTTTTGAAGAATGGTAATCTGCAGTTGCTGCTGATCGACCTTGTCACGAAGAAAAAGGATCTCCTTGTCTTTATCATCTGCATCCATTTTAGACAGGCGTTTCAAGCTTCGTTTGCGGGCTCTTCCGGAGAATCGGGCGGCAAGAATCGCAGCTTTAATGATCAGTGTGACCGCGGCGTTGACAATCTCGATATTGTTTGTCATAATCTGTACTTGAATCTTCGCTAAATTGAGGAATACTGGAAACCGACCGCGGAATTATAGCATTTTGAGGCAGAAAATGCCAGTTGCGATGCCGAAATCGTAAGTGCTTATTTTTCAAGGAGATGGAGGTGCATCGCAGGGTGTCCTACCGGCGCTTGACAAGTACATGTACTGCCAAATGTCACCCGAAAAAATCTCTTCAATGGGATTTGATGATCACAGTAGCCTTGGCCACTGCTATGAGACGTGCAGAGCTTTTAAACTGCACATGGGGAGATGTTGATTTCGATGCACAAACTATCGAAGTCAACCCCAAACAGAATACCAAGGAAACATGGGAATGGCTTATTAAAGACACCGACCACAGAACTCTTCCATTGACAGAGGAAATCGTTCGGATGCTCGTAGATCACCAGGCTCAGCAGCCGGAAAGGTATCCTTATGTTTTTGTTCCCATTACAAGGTATGACTACATCCAGAACGTTCTCAGGCCAAAAGGCAAGTGGACCCTTATTGATGCTTCCACGAAGGTAGTAAACAACTTCAGGCGGCAGTTCAATCAGATCCGCGGAAAAGCAGGTGTTAAAAAGGGAACTTTTCACGACATTAGGAGGACAGCTATAACTATGTGGTTTGCCAATGGCATGAGCGAGCATGATGTGATGGTCCTTGCAGGGCATTCAAGTTTTGCTACAACCCATGAATTTTACCTTGCTGTAGCTGATGATTTAATCGGCCGAGCAAGGACCGCAACTGCCCAGGGCTTGCGTCAAAAATTGGTACATTTTGGTACGCGGGCCTTTTGAGGCGAAAAAAAGATTGACAGCATGTATAGGAAGTTTTTATATTACAACAACTTAGAATTTTCGGCGGCGTAGCTCAGTTGGTTAGAGCATGGGATTCATAAGCCCAGGGTCGTTGGTTCGAATCCAACCGCCGCTATTAAATCGAAAAACTAAATAGAAAACGGCAATTTATTTTGCCCCCATCGTCTAGTGGCCTAGGATATCAGGTTCTCATCCTGGAGACAGGGGTTCGACTCCCCTTGGGGGTATTTTTTTTTGGCCAGGAATGCGGTTTTTAGAGTGTCCTGGCTTTTTTATGTCTATGGTTTCTCCTGTTTTTTACACTCATTGTCCAAGCAGGTGGACAAGACAAAATCACCAAAATTCGTCAGAAAATTCAATAATTTGAGCTTCATCCGAAAAGGAACGACGGATGACGGAGGATGGACGAAGGACGAGGGAAAACAGAAAACTGAAGACAGATATCTGACGTTTGAAATTGGCTTTGATTGGGTTTGTTTTCACAAAGCCACAATACGGTTTTATCATCATAACTCTCTGTAAATACTCACTTTGCATCAATTTTGGCCTTTCGTCAAATTGGGTTTGAATTGGGTTTGTTTTGGCTTTAATTGGGTTTGTTTTGGCTTTGTTTGTCTGAATAACCAAATGTCCATTTTTGCACATCTACTTGTCTCATAAGAGTTTAGGTTGATTTTGGCGTCCTTGACTTTGGGTTTGTTTTGCATTATAGAGTGTATCTGGAAATATGTTATAATTCGCACACCGTTAAGGGTGGTACAGTCCACGGGTAAATCACAAAATATCATTGTAAGGCCCCTTTACTGCGTAAAAAACGGTCATTAACGACTGGATCCCCGATTACGACATTCGAGGACAAGCTCGGGCAAGCAAAAAAAAGCCTGCCTCTATAATTAGACGGGTGCGCACTTTTGAGTCGAAAATTTTGCCTTTTTTCGTGGCTCGGGGTCCGTAACTCGTTATTTGAAAAGGAGATAAAAAATATTGAAAATTTATATTTTTGTTTTTAGGAGTGAGCGTTTTTTAACCAAATTAACCACGGATTTACGCGGATTAGCACGGATTAAGGGTAGTTTTTCAGCCGGCTTTGGCGTCTTTGGCCCTACCTTTCCTCGAAGCAAGCTTCTACGAAAGGCCCGGCCTTATCCGCCGGGTTCCCAATAGAATGGGACCCCCTTAATAAAGCCAGCTAAACTCAAGAATATTAGAGAATTTAGAATTTAGAATGGAGAATTTAGAATTGTGGTCGATTTTGTTGATTTTGGGTGGTTTTTCTTAGTTTTTTTGCGTTTTTTGTTGAAAATTGCTCGATTTTGATGTTTTTTTGCAAGTAATTTGTGCTGCCGGAGGCCAGCATGAGCATCATACAATCACGCAGACGCGAAGCGGCGGAGTGACAAAAAGTGGTGCGAACCGCAGGCAGCACATTAAAGGGGATTTTGAGTGAAAATGTGGTTGATCCTTCGACTCCGCTCAGGACTTGCGTTTTTGTTGATTTAGTGGTTTTTTTGTGGATTTTGGGTTGTTTTTTAGCGTTTTTTGTCGAAAATTGCGAGTTTTTTAAGGTTTAAACAGATTTAGCAAGCCTGGTGTTCTCGACAGTTTCAATTCTCAAAGCAAGCTTTGTCATAGAAACCTGCCTTCGCCCACATGGCAGCTTTTCGCTGCCCACTTATGAATAAGTTGGCCGGCTGATCTGTTTAGGCGTGGATGTGGTATGTAGCATTTCTACTCCCCGACCCCCGGCAGAAGAGCCGTGTAAGTACACCCAGGGGTAAACTCCAAAGCAAGTAGGCACACCCGGGGACAAGCTCCGGCCAGCATGAGGTGCCTTATAGGCACGTAGATATTAACTACCTTATAGGCAGGTAGATAAGAGCAGACGAGATATATAGCATTTCTACTGTAGGCCAGCATGAGCATCAAACAATCACGCAGGAACGAAGTGATAAAAATTAGTGCGAACCGCAGGTAGAAATGCGGTTTGCCATCCACTTCGCTCGCCAAGTTCATTCAGTGGGATCAACTCGACGCAACCTACCTCATTACGGTTGGCATGCAGAGCCAGACTCAGCAATGGATTTTAGTTCATCTATTATCTCAGTTTTTGAATGACCTATGGATGAACCATTAACTTCACATAGGTAATCAACCTGATTAGCTTCGGTAATATCAAAGCCTTGCGCAAAAGCATCCATAAAATATGTAGAATAAATCTTGCAACTCTTTTGATTAGAAAATTTCAAAGCAAGAAACTTTTTCGAGTGAGATGTTGGCAGACCTATGAACACATCTTCGTCTGTAATAACAAACGATCCATATTTCTCACTGTAATTCCAACGTATTAAGCAATTCCTGTCATTCAAACTTATTATTTGTAGCAAATGTTCACGCATTTCTTTCGTTATATGGTCACCAGAAATCAAACGATAATGTTTCAAGTTTGGATCAGAAGCTTTCTCTTGGATTTCTTTAAGATAATTTCTTGATGATGATTTAGCTCCAATCACCATTAGAATATCTTTAGCATTTCGGATGGTTAATATAAGTTCTCGATTAACATCATTTTGATCTTCAAAATAACTCACTCCGCGGAAAAAATTATCCAAAACATTCTGTAAACTACTATCTATCTTTGACAATCTGAAAGCTCGATCAATAACGATTGCTCCAAGAAGGATCCCTAATGCAAAAAGTTGAAACGTTCCGAAACGATTTTTGAGCCAAACACATCTGTCTAAAAGTCCAAAAAAGTCGATTATCGCAATTAAAATTAAAGAGATAGATGTAATGCCAATTATTATATCTTCGATATGTTTTTTCATGAACCGAATCATTATTCTAACTAAATGCTTGAGCCTCATAGCACGTGAAATAAGTTTCGCATTAAGATCAATTCATTAAGAAAGGAATTTTCGAACGTATACAATTTTACATAGAGACATCATAATTTTACCTGCAGAAAACATAAAATCAGTGTTTTGCATCTTCTCGCTTAATGTCCAAATTACCACTATTAAATTCTACAAGCTTTTTCCAGTTAATGACTCCATCATCACAAAAATCCGTCAAAAATTCCTGCGTAAACAAATTTATAATCTTACTTTTCTGCTTCGTAAATTTAGCGTTATGCTGCTTTGCTCTGTATCCCAAAGGCTCAATGATGTCTGTATATAGGTTTTCGTTTTCGCTTATCAGGTACCAAAAGTTCTGGCCCACAACTTTCAAGTAACCTCTCACATAAGACGTTCTTACTTTGCCGTAGCAAATGCCGAGGACCGGCTGAACATTTAGCGCTCGATTTGATTGCTTCAACACTTTAACGGCAGTCTGAAAATCACGCTCCTGTTTGTTCTGTTGCGAGCTATTACACCAATTTATATTCTTATTTTTTTGCAGAACGGATAATGTGTTCGATTATTGAATTCTCAATTGCTTGAAACCAATCTATGTAATCACCTATTGAATCTTCAACTAAAACAATTTCATCTCTCGTGAGTCTACGTTCAAGAACTTGGTTGGCAACTTCTTGGATATCACCAACATTTATTGAATAGACAATTCTGTCTTTGTTGTCAGTTTTCATTTACTATTCCTTTTTTAAAGCTAAGTTTAGTTCATTGATGAAAGATATTTTGACGATGCCATCGAATTGAATTATGATGCGGATGAAGTTCAATTCTACTCGGTAAAAATATTTTTATACGTTTGCTCGATATCGCTCGAATAAAGTCATAATTCCCAAGCCTACCAAAATCTGATGGCAAGGAATGAACTTTTGACGAAACACATATTGTGTAATCATCTTGTAATGTGAACCAACCAACATCAAAGGCCCAATGATGTAGGTGACACAATGCTAGTCCGTTCCAGATATCATCCCGACCCTGAAAACTATGTGGTACAATATGAGCTGCCTCGACTTCCCACAACAGAGAGTCCGGTGAATAAATTTTCATTTCGCAAATAGCGCATTTATAACAGTATGCGTCAATAATTGCCTGACGAAATCCTCTCGTTCTTATGGTAGATTCTATGGTTTTTCTAATAAGTTTCTTTTTGTTATCAAACGGATTGTATTTTTCAGGTCTTGGAGATTCAATCAGCTTCTTTACGACCTTCTGGACTTCATAGGATTTTGTAGGTAATAGTTCTTTTCTTGAATTAGGTATGCTTGAGATATTTAACGCTTTATCAAATCCTTTCTCTGTCAACATCCATTCTCTTTTTTTCGTGAGTTTGAGTGTTTGCGTTGGGCGTGAAACCAATTTCTCTTTTGCCAATGAATCTGCTGCTCGAAACAGTAATCTATGCCAGAGTAGAGATTTCTTAACACGATTCTCTTTGCGATACACTGTCTTCAAAAAGACAGAACGTTGGTTTTTATTTAGTCCGAAGTCATCTGCTATTTCATCAACTATGTCTTGACCATAACCAAACTCTTTAATGACACCTCCATGTTTAATTAAGGCTTGTAGCAAAGCTTGTTCAACTTTTTGCCTTGTTGGCATGTTGAACTGTTCAAGCATTTTACTTTCGTAACTCATTTTCTCCTTTCATTCAGTTTTGCTTTCAATGGAAAATTAAGCTTTGATTTTTATTAGACTAAAGACATCTTTCCCAAGCATCTCTGAATCTATTCGGCCATTTGCCGGGATAGCAATTCTTCTTATGCCAGACAAATTCCTCTGTCCAGAGCCATCCCTGCTCTTTCATTCTCAAGATAAGCTCAATAACGAAGGTATGTCTTTGGCCCTTGACGGCTTTTTCCTTTATGTTAAGGACGAATGTTCCACTGGGCTTCAAAACTCGTAAGAATTGTTCAGATTTAGGGAGAAACCATTCGACATACCTGTCCGGATGTATGCCGCCATACGTATTCTTGCGACAATCTGCGTACGGTGGAGATGTAAAAATTAAATCGACACAATCATCAGGGAAATCTCTTAGAACATCTTCGCAATAACCACATACTATTGAATTTGTTGGAATATTATGAGCCATGGAATAACCTAAATCGAATTTTGATCAAACAACAATATATACTTATAATCAAGTAAAATATATGAAAACATACTCATCTCTCCTTTTCATTGAGGTCCTTTCTTATATTATATAAAAAAAGCTTTTTTTGCAGTCATAATTCAAACTCGCTGTAGAAGGTAATATAGTAAAAAAGCTACAAGAGCACAAGGGAAAAGCGAATTTATAGGAAATATCGAATATTCAACAAGGAATAACGAATATCGAAGGGAAGAGAATTTTAGTGGATTAGAGAATTTAGCCCTTCGTCTCCGCTCAGGGTGAAGGGGAGAGGATTGGAGATTGGATTGTTTACCGCTTCCTTACGGTCGCGGCTCCGGCATATCCGGGCAACCACACGGGATTGCCCCTACTTTTCGAATGATTATTGGGGGAGAAGATTGAACCCACATTGAACAATTCAATGGTACAGATAGGTCTTGAGGGCGGTTCACGAACCGCCCCTACCTTTAGATTGATTATTATTTGTTAGTTTGTTCTGGCGTTCCGGGGGTTTTTTTATTTTCCTGCTATGGCGGTGACTGTTTCTGTTTCTTCCGGTTTTGCATCCGGTTCCGGCGAAACCATTCGCGGGGGAATCAACAGCACGTTTTCACCGACTTCCACACCGCTGACTATCTCAACGAAGGTGTCGTTAAACGCACCGGTTTGCACCTGGCGTTCCCGCGGCCCCCGGTCAGTCTCGATATAACAAACCTTCCTGCCGGCCCGATTTGCAACTACCTGGACAGGGACAATCATAACATCGTTCAATTGCTCAACCAGAATCTCAACCTTTGCCGACATCCCGGGTCTGAGAGAACTGTGTGAATCCTCCATGCTGACCTTAGTGATGTAAACCTTGACGTCGGGACTGAGATAACCACGCTGCGTGTCAGGCAGCGGCGCAACGCTAAGCACTTTACCGTGAAAGGTTTTATCGGGAAAGGCTTCAGCGGTAATGGTCGCGCTCTGACCCGGGCGCACTTTATCGACATCGACCTCATGGACACGGACTTCAACAACGAGTTCTGCGGTATTAGGAAGTGATATAATGGTCTGACGCTGAAAAACCTTGCCCCCTTCCTGTATTGGTCCTGCCTCCCTGTATTTGTATGGGTCGCCGCTTGAACCATACACGACCAGGCCGGGCGCCGGCGCCTTGATCGTACAGGCAGCAACCTGTTTACGCCTTCTTTGAACGTCTTCTCTTGACTCAACTACATCTTCTTCTGCATTGCTCAGCCTGGCCTGGGCCTGTGCCATTCTCGAGCGGGCACGGGCCTCGGTCCGCCTGAGCTCATGTCCGGCTTCTCCGTACGCACTCAGTAACTGCATCGTTTGTTTTGGAAGACCGTAGAGCTTGTACAATCTCAGAGATTCGTCGGCACTTTCTTTTTGAATCCGATATCTCTCGACGTCAAGCTCAGCACTCTTCAATTCAAGGGTAGAGGCGTAATTCGCATCGTAAAGTTTCTGTGTCCCCGTGAAAACATCCGTGGCCTTTTCGAGCTGTCCCCTGGCAAGAAGAATATCATTTTCAGATTGTTTTTGCGTCTGTAAGGCCTCCCCACCCAGGTTGTTGGCGTCGGCGAATAACTCCACCAGCATCGCCGTCTCAATCGTCGCGTTAGGGTCTTTAGCCACTTCCTCGAGGAGTTTCTGCGAGGCGCTCTTGCCCAAGAAACTCCGGAGGTCGAGCAGGCCGAATTGAACCGCCAGTTTGGCCGCAGTAATATCGCTTTCGTTCTGGTTTCGCTGAAT
>Ga0307380_10005959_pt1 | contig 16132 bp, 12 predicted proteins | sample UN3MG_FD_202239 | JGI IMG/M metagenome (GOLD analysis project Ga0307380, IMG submission 202239) | Soil microbial communities from Risofladan, Vaasa, Finland - UN-3 | ecosystem: Environmental > Terrestrial > Soil > Coastal area > Acid sulfate soil | place: Finland: Risofladan, Vaasa | collected...
CGCTCGACCTCCGACGGATATGGTTCCACACGCATCGTCGTTCCTCCCAGCCACAGACCAGTCGTCCAACCCCCATCCGACAGGATACCACAGTTTGGGAGGTTATTTAATCCTCAGTCCTTACTTGGCAGCAATCATAGACAACAGAGTCTCAGATGTTCCCTTACTTCTGGAAGGCAACATCACTTTTGGAGCACCTGCGCTGCTTGAGATGGCGGAGCCATCCTTCCTGGCATTGACACGGTCCTTCTTGAACGTTCGCAACTCACTATTGTCATTTCCGAATGCAACACGACTTGAAGACCGGATCCTGGCCAATGCGGACCCAATTATCCGCTATGCGACCCACCTCAACTCGCTTGCGGAGGACAATTCAATCTTCCGGACTGCACTTGAAGCGAGAATCGACGAGGCGACGACTTTGTGCGGGATCGCCTCTGCAGGACAACAGAACAGCTTCGTCGCCACGTTGGACCAATTCGTCGCTGAACAGGAATGGCTCGAATTGGAGGGGATCGCTCGAAGATATCAAGCAAATGTGGATCCCTATGTTCGCAGAGTTGCGACAGCGCGTTTGGCGCTAGCGCTAGCACACAGCGACGATCTCGACAGAAGAAGAGAAGCACGAGCAATCGCTGATGACCTAGTTAGTCAGACTGACGCAACGGAAGCTGACTATGAACTTGGATTTGCCATTAACCGCAATCATGGCGAAGACGATCGGGCGAGCCAATTGTTCTTTGAGGCGGTCGAGCGCTTCCGTACCCTTTCGATGTCATTTATGGAAAGCGCCTACACTTTCGCTGCCGAAAGCGGAAGCGCAGAGATGAGAGAGAAGCTCGACGCGATTAAGGAATAGACAATGAGCAACGGCAAATCGTTCCCTGTCGGGATGGACTTCAAGCACGTTCACAAGACCATCTCGGAGCACCTCTACGAGACCCCTTTGGCATTTCTGCGCGAAAACGTGCAGAACGCGCTGGACGCAATTCGAATGCAGGCTCATGCCGAAGGAAAGAGCGTGGGCGACCAGACCTACGAAATTGCGATCCGCGCGACAGAATCGGACTGTATTATCAGGGACAATGGCATCGCGATGTCTGCCGAGGAACTACGCAAGTACTTTTGGACGATCGGAGCCAGTGGCAAACGTACTCAAGAAGCAAGAGCCGCCGGGTGCGTGGGGATGTTCGGCATTGGTGGCTTCGCCAACTTTGGCGTATGCAACGTACTTACGGTCACATCGAGAAAGGAGGATCAGCCGACTGGCACACTTACGCGTCTAACGGAAGATGAGATTAATAACTCGACAACCCAGTTTCCTATCGTGCATGTCGAGGACTCGCACGACGCAGACCCTCGCGGCACGGTGGTTGCAGCGCAGTTCAAGAGTCCAGCCAACGTTGCTGAGCTGAAAAGCTACATTAGCAGCTTTGTGCGATTCGCCGTAGAACGCGTAACGTTCAATGACGCCTTGATCAGCCAAGCGAATTACTTTACGTCCGCGCAACTTGAGAACTTGACTCCGCTCACTCGGGAGAACGTGAAGTGGACAGAAGGCGACATTGAACTCACCGGGCAGCTTTTTCGAGACCAAAGCGCGAGCACGATTATTGTTCGAATAACCGGGCTGAGGGTGGCAGGCGAGGAAGTGCCCTTCCAGGCTCATTTGCGAATGGAGAATGGCCCAATTGATGTCCTCAAACGCGGCTTCAAGCTCTGCGCGACGACAATCCAGACGCAGATTGGTATTTCAGGGCGAATCGACTGTGACCGGATGTCGCCGACTGCTGGAAGGGACTCGCTCAATTCACAGTCGATCGCTCTTCTACAGAGAGTTGCGAATTGTCTTGAAGCGCTGGCGGTCGCCGCGATTCTTCCGTCGAAAGAGCTGCTTTCGCAGCATGCCCGAATATACCGATACGTCAGTCAAAGAGGATGGATCGGACATCTCGGCAAGGCTGAGGTCTCACTGGCGGATGGATCTACCCAGTTGTTGGAATCCATTAACGAAACAGCCCGTAACGGTGTGGGTGTGTTTTTCGGAGCACATCAGAAGCAAGCATTGAGCCAAATAATGCAGGCCCGTGGCAATTTGGTCGTGCTTCTTCCAAGTGACCGTTATCGCAGGAGCGCCGTGCAGTCGTACCTTACCACTTACTGCGGTGCAAAACCGTTTTCCGGAATCGTCGATTTCCAAGAGGTATACCAGAATCTCGATCGTTTCGAACGCGTGTTTTTAAGCGAGCTTGAGTTGACGATTCAGTCCGAGTTCGATGTTCGCAATGTCAAGTTCACGGCAGGAAATCTCACAGAGGATATTCCAGTTTACCTGAGTGATGCGAGTACGCTTGGTCCGCTTGAGATTGCCGTTGACGTGCGCCACGCTGAAATCGCCAAACTCAGGAAACTTGAGTTCGGGCCGCTTTTGTACTCCCTCATAGGCTCGTTCTGCCGCGAATACCTGGGCGCAGCCCTTCGAAAGCAAAGCCCGAAGTTCTTCGGGAGCGGCGCGATAAACCTCGATTCGCTTGAGAAGAAGCGGTCTGAGCTGTGGGTGTTAGTTAAGGATGACATCCATACATTGTCAAGAACCGCGAAGAGACAGGTTGTTAGACGTTCTGACGTCCACACCATCACGGCTGGCGGCGGTGGCGGAAGTCCAAACCAGGAGGAGAGTGAACAACCGCTGGTGAAGAATCCAAAGCTGCTACACATTCAGGGTGATGCCGAGTTCGCGGACATTCTCGGGTACTACCTGCGTATTCCCGATCCAGCAACGAAGGCGTTCGGTGATGTCATTAAACAATACGATAACCGAGCAATCGTCTGGGCAGGGAACAAGGTGCTATTCGTCGCGTCCGATGGGATTAGCAGCGCATTTCAGTTTGAAGTTCGTTTGGACCATGTAATCACGACGAGTACAGAGGGAGTCCAATCAATGGAAGGCGCTCAACAATCGAATCGTCCGATCCAAGACGTAAACGATGGACTGTACTTTCCAATCCCCCCTGTTCTCGAACCGAATTTGGTGCCGGGAAATGATGAAGAGATTCGGATCGAAGTGTCGTCTGGCGATTGGATAGACACGAAGAGCGCACATGCGTGGCGAGCAAGGGAGGAAGTGAATGAATGACAACTGGACGGCTTCGAACAGGAGTCGTTGGAAGTGCGCAACACCAAGGTGGTTACGTCGTTGTCCGTTGAAATCGCGGAATGTGAGTCCGAAAACACCGTCTCAGGAAACGAGGCCGCTTGAAATCCCGCGAATGAGACGCGCGAAATCGCGGGTTCACCGCGAGGATATGGGATCCGCTACGCAAATCGGGTTGGACAAGAACCGCCTCTGCAACTGTCGGGACAGGGGCAGGCGATTTCTCGCCGACGGAGGCGCTTCGGTCACATCGACCGGTGCACTCACGAGCTCGCCGGTTGCCGCGGGCATCTTGCCCGTGGAGTGGGGTCGCGGCCCCTACACTGGCAGGACGTCAGCGGCACCCGACCCCACACCGTCTTCCACGTTGGGCTTGGAACCCCAGGTTGACGACGGCCGTGTTTGCGTCCAGCTTCAATCGCACCACTTCCCGCTCCGCGTCGATCTGGTCGCACTTGCCGCCGGTGACGTCGCAGGTGGTGATGCGCAGCCGGTCGGGATGGCGCACGCGGAGCATGACCGTGGGTCGCGGGGTGGCGTCGCCGGCGAGGGTGATTCGGGCGGTCATTTGGCGGAGGTCGTCGCTCGGCTCGATGTGCAGGCCCACGCGGCCAAAGCGGGTGAGGGCGCCGTCGACGGTCAGCTCGCTGGCGAGCCACCGGCGGGGCACGGCACGGCCGAGCCAGAGGACGTCGGCGTCGCGCTCTTCGAAGACGAGCATCCACCGGGTCATGATCGGGACGGTGAGCTGCGAGGGCACGCAGTAGTCGGCGTGCTCGCGGCGTAGCCCGTAGCCGCGGATGGGCACCTGCTCGTAGGCGGTGAACGTGCCGGGCGTCTGATGGTGGGCGAGGTGGGCGTAGTAGCCGAGCAGGTAGTGCGAAACGCGGTCGTGCGAAAGCAGGCCGCTGGCCTGGTGCCAGAAGGGCCAGTCGTCGAGGTGGCCGCTGAACCGGGTCATGGCCAGCAGCTCGCCGCCGTTGGCCCTGCGGTAGTCGAGCATCATCCGCTCGTCGTCGGGCGCGAGGCAACGGGCCGAGAGAGTTTCGAGCCAGTAGCGGTAGTTGGTGTACGAGGCCAGCCGGTCCTGGGTCATCGTGTCGAACGGCTCCTTTTGGCCGGCGATCGGCGGCAGAAACCTCTGCTCGCCGGAGCGAATCACCGATCGCTCGACCGCCCGGAGCAGGTCGTTGCGGAGTGCTTCGCTCTCTGCCAGCAGCTTCCGTCCCTGCTCGACGAGCGGAGCGTCGCCTCGTCGCTCGCCCTGGTCGACGTAGAGACTCCCCAGCTCCCGAAGGCCACGCCAGCCCCACGCGCTTCCGGAGAAGTAGTAGTTGGTGTCTTTGGACGTGTCGGCTTCGGCCCCGCCAAAGAGGAGCCCGAAGCCGGGGGCGTCGGGCGGTTGCGACTGGAGACTTTCCTGACGCAAGCGGAGGAGGTAGCCGGCGATCGCGTCGAGTGCCGGGCGGTGTTGGTCGAGCCAGGTCGCGTCGCCGGTGCGGCGGACGTATTGGACCGCCTGATCCAGCAGCTCAGCGTACTCGGCAACGGCCGGGCCGTAGTAGGTGAGCGTGCCGTCGGGCTTGACGAAGCGGTCGAAGTAGTAGCCCAGCCGCTCGCCGGCCGCTTCCGCAAAGCCCCAATCGAGCAGGCACGTGCAAAGGCTCAGCGTGGTGGGCGGGAAGCTGTCATGGCGATCGTCGGCGCCCCAGTAGCTGCCCATGCCGTACTTCGGGTGCAAGCCGACGCATCCCGTGAGCGCCCGAGCGATCGCGGCCCGTGCGGCGTCGTGCACCCGGCGGTCGGCCACTTCGAGCTGCATGCCGCCCTCGAAGAACTCGTCCCACGACTGCTCGAGCCGAAAGAGCGCGGCGAAGAACGGCTTTCCGTCCTCCAATCGCTGGAGCGGATCGAGCCGGTAGAACTCCGGGGCGGCGTCGGTGCGTCGCACGCGGACCAGCGTCGTGCACGATTCGCCCGTATCCATCAGGGCGCATAGCTCCCAGCCGATGCGTTTCTCCGCGTCCCAGTAGCCTTGGTCGACGGCCGGGAGATAGCCGCCGAGCGACCCCAGCTTGACGTGCCGGGGATGGGCGACGAAATCGTCGGGCAGCACGTCGGCCGGATCGAACAGCTTCGTCTCCAGCGGCTTGTTGGGGCCCCATCGGTTGGGTAGGACGCCGATCGCGCCGTCCGGCTGCACCGCGTGCTTCGTCGCCGACTCCGGCGACCCGAGAAACGTGTACGTGTGCAAAGGAGCGAGGTAAGCCTCCACGTCCTCATAGCTCGGATCGTCGCCCGAGGCGAGGACCTTTCGGGCGAGCACGTCCTCCTTGGCGGCCAGCAGTTGCTCGAAGTAGTCGGCCGGGAAACGGGCGTACGGGCGCTCGATGGCGTCGAGGCGCCCGACCGCCTTGCGGACCTCGGCCACGACTCCCTGCTTGCCGAGGTAGACGAAGAGGCCCCAGCGGTCGAATTCCCGTTCCAAGACGGCGATCGGCTCGGGCTCCGCGAGCGTCTCGGCAACTCGCCAGCCTTCCAGCTCCCCGCCGACCGGGACCGCCACGGGCTGGGCGTCGGCCGCGGCGGCGAGCGTTGCCTTGCCGGCGTCGATCGCCACGAGCACGGGCATCGCGAGCGCCTCGCGCTGGGCGGGCTCTTCCGCCGGGTAGTACCAGTCGTCGACCGTCGGGCGGAAGTCGGCGAGCGACAGGCCCTGGTCGACCCAGTCGGGGCCGGCGGCGTCGGCCGCGCGACGCAGCCGCGCCTGCGGAAACGCCTCGATCTCGCTTCTCGTCGCAGGCGGCCGGAACCCGGGCCCGGCGAGGAAGAAGCCGTCGACGTTCGTGTTGTTCTTGTCGGCCAGCGAGACGAGCTTCACCTCGCGCCAGCCGGTCTCGAGCGCGCCGAGCGGCACGGCCTGACAGCGCCACTCGTCGTCCCGCAAGTGGCCCCATCCGGCGGTGCCGGCGAGTGCCAGCCGCTGGGCCGCCGGCTTCCCGTCGCAGAAGAGATCGAACTGCGAGTCGGTCTCCGAGAGCCGGGCGTATCGCAGATAGAGCGTGGCCTCGGCCAAGGGCGCGTCGAGCCAGACTCGATAGACGACGAAATCGCCCTGGCGGCCCGACCAGCTCGATCCCAGGCACTCCCCCCGCGACCCGAACGGGGGCCGATCGGGCGCGGCCGAGCCGCGCTGGGCGTAGTAGGCCTCGCCTTCGACCCACACCGCGTCGGGGCCCGCTCCGGTTGGTGCCACGCAGCTCATCACGGCGGCCAGTAGCAGGGGAAACATCGTTCGCTCCGTTTTCGGTTGCAACAGGACCGAGACCCGCGAAGTGCCGCCAGTATACCACGCACCCCCACGCTCCCGCCAAAGTCACCGCCGGCCGGCATTCCGCCCGATCGAGACGTCCTGGTCAGCCGCCGCCTCTTTCGGTATCTTGAATTGTCTGTCGGATGGACTACCCACGTGCGATCGAGAGGTTACGCATGCCCTGGTTTTCGGAGAAGTCGGACCGGATCAGCCCCGAGCGGATGGAGCAGTTGATGGAGCGGACGGCCGAGGAGGCCCGGGAGCGGATCTGCCGGCATCCGAAGCGGGTGCTCCTGCTGCCGCCCGACGTCACGCGGATGCACTCCGGGGTCGGCCGGCTGACGGAGCTGCTGTACCAGCGGTTTGCTCGCGAAACCGAGGTGAACGTCATCCCCACGCTCGGGCAGCACATTCCCCACACGCCCGAGCAGAACCGCGAGATGTTCGGCTCGATCCCCAACGAGCGGATCCACGCCCATCACTGGATCGAGACGACGGTCCGCCTGGGCGAGATCCCCGCCGACTTCGTCCGCGAGACCACCCGGGGCGCGGCCGACTGGGCGTTTCCCATCGTGCTCAACCGGATGCTGATGGAAGGCGCGTGGGACCTGGTGATCAACGTCGGGCACGTGGTGCCGCACGAGGTGCTCGGATTCGCCAATCACAACAAGAACTACTTCATCGGGCTGGCCGGCAAGGCGCTGATCTGCGCCTCGCACATGGCGGCCGCCTGCTGCGGCATCGAGAACAACCTGGGCACGCTCACCACCCCGGTCCGCGCCTGCTTCGACAAGGCCGAGGACGAGTACCTGGGCGACCTGCCCGATCTCTACGTGCAAGTCGTCATGGCCCGAAACGAAGAGGACCAACTGGTCCACACGGGCCTCTACGTGGGCGACGACCTGGAGACGTACCTGGAGGCCGCCCGGCAGTCGCGGGAGCAGAACATCACCGTCTTCGACGAGCCGCTCGAGAAGGTCGTCTGCGTGATGCAGGCCGACGAGTTCCACAGCACCTGGGTGGCCAACAAGGCGGTCTATCGCACGCGCATGGTCCTGGCCGACGGCGGCGAGTTGATCGTGATCGCCCCGGGCCTGAAGCGGTTCGGCGAGCAGGAGGAGGTCGACCGGCTGATCCGCAAGTACGGCTACGTGGGCACGCCCCAGGTGATGGAAGGCTACGCCCAACACGCCGACATGCAAGACCTGGCCCACGCCACGGCCCACCTGATCCACGGCTCCTCCGAGGGCCGATTCACAATCACCTACGCCCCGGGCCACATGACGCGCGAGGAGATCGAGGGCGTCAACTTCCAGTACGCCGACCTCGACGAGACGCTCGCCAAGTACCCGCCGGACAAGCTCCGTGAGGGCTTCAACGAGGTCGACGGCGAGCAGGTCTTCTTCATCCCCACGCCCTCGGCCGGCCTCTGGGCGACGCGGGAAAAGCTCTACAATCGGCCGACGGGGTTTGAGACGTAACCCGGTCTGCGTCCAAGAAGGCTCGTAGTGACTCGATTCATCGGGTCGTCGGGTCCGACACCCGCAGAGCGCCGCCGGACCGCATGAATGCGGTCACTACGAACGGTCCTCCGCCTCCCACCGAACCACGACGCCGCTCGGCAGCTCTCGCCCCGTGCTGCTCTGGAGCACCAGATGCTCGGCCGTCGTGCGCCCCTCGCCGATCGTATCTGCCACGAGCCGCTCCAGCCGCGCGGGGTCGAACTGGGGCGTGTGGCAGGTGACGAGCAGGAAGCGGCGCCGGCCGGCCGTCAGCTCGGCGCACATTGCGAGCAGCCGGGGGAGGTGTTTTGAGAGTCGCCACACTTCGCCCCGCGGCCCGTGGCCGTAGCTGGGCGGGTCGAGGATCACGGCGTGGTACTTGTTCCCCCGGCGAAGCTCCCGCTTGACGAACTTCGTCGCGTCCTCGGCGATCCAGCGGACGGGCGCGTCGGCCAGGCCCGAAAGCTCCGCATTGCGGCGTGCCCAGGCGACGACGTTCCGGGCCGCGTCGACGTGGACGACCTCGGCGCCCGCGGCGGCCGCGGCGAGCGTGCTGGCGCCGGTGTAGGCGAAGAGGTTGAAGACTCGCAGCGGCGCGGTTTCGGGGGTTGCGGGCGTCGGTGAAGATGTTGGCGAAATGGATTGGTGCGTTTCACGCACCCTACGGATTTGCCCGGCGAGCCAGTCCCAGTTGGCCGCCTGCTCGGGGAAGACGCCCAGGTGGCCGAACTCCGTGCGCTTCAGCTCCAGCGTGACCTGCCCGTGGGTAATCGTCCACCGCTCGGGCAACGGGCGATCCGACGTCCACTCGCCGTCTTTGCCCTCGGTCCGCACGAACCGCGCGTCGGCCTGGTTCCACAGCGCCGGGTCCCCTTTCGCGAGCCCCTCCGTCGCCGGGCAAGGGCGGTCCAGGACGAACTGCCCGAACCGTTCCAGGCGGCGGGCGTTGCCGAAGTCGAGGAGGTAGTATTCGTTGCGGTCGAACATCCGGCCAGTAGAATGCCTCTCCGCCCGTTGTGCAACTGGGCACGCGTCCGGCTCGAAAAGACCGCGGTGCGTATCCAAACTCGACGGATTTCTGTACGTTGGAGGAATAGGAGCCCGTGTCTTGCGAATAGACTACTGGGTGGATCGGGCCGTCAGGACGGCGAGGGCTTTCCGGAGGGCTGGCACCGATGAACGCGGAATTCAGGCTCAGCAGGTCGCTACTTGGCCTTGGCGTTCTGTGCACCGCCTTCTTCGCCGCGATGGCCGTCGTGAGCGTGCTGGGCATCTACTTCGAGGCCCCGCCTGAACGACGGGCCGCCGCGCTGCTTGCGGGGCTCGGGATGGCAGGGTTCTGGCTGGCGTTCATGGCGTTGAGCGTCTGGCTCCTGCTGGCCTATTGGCGTCACCGCCTCACCATCCGCGACGAAGAGATTGACTACGTCGGCGTCATCCGCCACAAGCGGATTCGGCCGCCCGAGATCGTGAGTGCCCGGTGGCGGTGCTGGCCTCAACGCGGAAGCCTGGTGCTCAAGACGGTCACCGCGAGAGTCGCGATCGACTTCGGCGACTACGGGACGGAGAGCGCGCGGCAGCTCATCCGCTTCTTCCGGGAATCGGTGCCGCTGCCGCTCCAGACCGGCTGGGAGTTGTTCTACGTGCGCATCGGCAAGCGCGTGGCGCGTGCCGCTCGGCAGCCTGAGGAGACTGCGCCAGGTGAAGGGGAGGTGTTGCTGACCAGGAGGCGGTTCGACGTCTACTTCCTGATCGGCACGCTCCTCGCCGGCGCAACGGCCGTCGGCGTCTACCACGCGACCGGCGATTCGAGCGTCTCCGTGACGCTCGTCCAAATCCCCGCGATATGGCTTGTTGTTCGTTTCATGTGGCCGCGCAAAGGCATGGTCAGCAAGCGAGCGACCGCTGATTCCCGACACCGGTTCGCGCTGGTCGCCTACCTGTGGCTGTTCGGCGGCATGGCGTGTTGCCTGCTCTTCAAGGCATTCTTCCCCGACGCGGCGGCTCGGTTCATGATCGCTTTCTTTGTGGTCACGTTCGCCGGCATCTTCACGGCGCTCTCGGTGCTCGATCGTCGTCGACGGCGCGAGGAGCGGAAAGCCATCGAGGACCTCCAACGACGGGGGAGAATTGTCCCCGAAGAATTGCTGGAACCGTAGGCGTGAAACGGACTCTACGAGTGAGCCAGCGGACGCACCTGACGAAGCGCCCTTGAACGCGAGGTTCACAGGAGTTGCAGGAAATCCTCGACGGTGAGGTCGGCTTGACGGAGGATGGCGCGAAGGGTCCCTCGCTTGATCTCCTTATCATTCGGGATCGTAATCGCTGCCGGCGGGTCTGAGCGATGTACGAAGAGGTGGCTTCCCTTCCCCCGACCGGGAATGAGGGAGAAGCCGACCTTCGAGAGCGCCGCGTAGACTTCGCGCCCGGACAGGATGGGTAGCTTGGGACTCACGGCGATCCTCCTGCGGTGCCCCGTAGTCGTCGTGGCGACCGATTCGGTATTACACCACACAGAGTTGCACGTCGAACGTTTCCTCGGGCACCTTCATTCCGAGGGATTGAGCCCCTTCGATCCACGTTTGGATCGCGTCGCGGACGTTCTCGATCACGTGCTCTTTGGTGTCGCCTTGGCTGATGCAGCCCGGCAGACTGGGGACTTCTGCGACCCAGCCGCCGTCTTCGAGATCGGGATAGATCACGACCTGTCTCATCGTCATCCCCTGGATCATTGTCGACTGACCGTCGGGCTACGGGAGATGCCCCCACTGCACCCCGCATTATAACTGACGCCCTCTCGATCGTTCAACGTCATGGCTCGTCAACCTGCGGAACCGGCTATTCGCGACGACGGGCCGTCTTTCGATGCGGCCGGTAGCCCGGTGCGGAAGGCGACGGTTTGGGCGGTCGTTGGCCGCGATTGGGCCGCTTCTTCGCCCCGCTCGGCGGCTTGGCGGGAATGAGGCACTCCGGCCCGTCGCCGATCAGGTCGGTTCGCCCGGCTTGCTCCAGGGCCTCGCGCACGTCGCGGTAGTTCTCCGGCTTCCAGTATTGGAGCAGGGCCCGCTGGAGGCGGCGCTCGTGGGGGCCTTGGGGGACGTAGACTTCCTCGCCGGTCATCGGGTCCAGGCCCGTGTGGTACATGCAGGTGGCCACGTCGAACGGGCCGGGGATGAAGTCCTGGACTTGCTCGGGGCGGTAGCCGGTCCGCTTGAGGTAGACGGCCAGGTCGATCATCGCCGCCGGGTCGCTTCCCGGGTGTCCGGCGAGGAAATAGAGGACGAGGTATTGCTCCTTGCCCGCGGTGGCCGAGATCTTGTGGAACTCGCGGCAGAAGCGGTCGAAGTCGTCGATGGGCGGCTTTCGCATCCGCCGCAGCACTTCGGGATCGGCATGCTCCGGGGCGACCTTTAGGTGCCCGCCAACGTGATAACTCACGAGGTGGCTCAGGTAGGCCGCGCTCCGCTGGGCCAGGTCGGTGCGGATGCCGGAGGCGATGAGCACGCGCTCGACGCCAGGCACCTTTCTCGCGGCTTTCATCAGCCGGATGAGCGGGCCGTGGTCCGTGCACAGCAGCGTGCAGATCGCTGGGTGCAGGCAGCTCGGCCGGCGGCATTTCGCCCGAACTTCCGGCCGGGAGCAGTTCATCCGGTACGTGTTGGCCGTCGGGCCGCCCAGGTCGCTGATCGTGCCGGTGAACCCCGGGGCCTCGGCGATTCGTCCGATCTCCGCCAGGATCGAACCCTGACTTCGGCTCTGAACGATGCGTCCCTGATGGGCGGCGATCGAGCAGAACGTGCAGCCGCCGAAGCAGCCCCGCACGATCTGGATCGAGTCCTTGACGACCTCGTACGCCGGGATCCGCTGGTCGCCGTAAATCGGGTGCGGACGCCGCGCAAACGGCAGCCCGTAGATGCGATCCATCTCGCTTTCCGAAAGCGGCGGCTGGGGCGGGTTGACGACCACCGCCTCGCGATCGTGGAATTGAACGAGCGAGCAGGCGCTTTCGGGGCTCATCTCGCGTTGGGCGAGCCGCGTCATCTCGGCGAACGCTCGCTTGTCGCGGGCGACCTCTTCGTAGCCTGGCAAGGTGACGACGTTTTCGGTGGGCGGCGTTTCGCTGGCCCCCAGGCGGTAGACCACACCGCGGATATCGCGAAGCTGGGCGACCGGCTCCCCGGCATCGAGGCGGCGGACGATTTCCACAAGCGCCCGCTCGCCCATGCCGCAGACGACCAGGTCGGCCTTGGCGTCGAGGACGATCGAGCGGCGGACCTTGTCGCTCCAGTAGTCGTAGTGGGCGATTCGGCGCAGGCTGGCCTCGACGCCGCCGGCGATCACCGGGACGCCCTTGTACGCCTCGCGTGCCCGCTGGCAGTAGGCCAGGGTCGCCCGATCGGGGCGGCGCCCGATTTGGCCGCCGGGGCTGTAGGCGTCGTCGTTTCGGACCTTGCGGTTCGCCGTGTAGTGATTGATCATCGAATCGATGTTCCCAGCGCTTACGGCGAAGCAGAGCCGGGGGCATCCGAAGGTCCGCCACGGGTCGCACGAGTGCCAGTCGGGCTGGCTGAGGAGGGCCACGCGATAGCCCTCGCTCTCCAAAAGCCGGCCTAGAACGGCCATGGCGAAGCTGGGATGGTCGACGTAGGCATCGCCAGAGACGAAGACGACGTCCACGGCGTCCCACCCTCGGGCGGTGACCTCCTGGGGGGTCATCGGGAGGAAGTGCGTGGAGACGGGTTTCGAGTGCGATGCGCGTCGGGACATTCGTCGGGGAAATCGGTTGCGAGATGCACGGTTTGTGAGTGCGAAAGGCCAAGCCGCAAGCGGCTTTGCGCCATTGTATGCCAACTTGGGGGAACGTCTATTGGGAGATTCGCGGTAGGGCTCGTATAATCCCCGCCCACCGCGGACCACCGAACGCGAGGAACCCGCATGAAAACGCAACCCGACACCGGATCGTGGTCGCCCAGGATTCTCATCGTCCGGCTCAGCGCAATCGGCGATGTGATCCAGGGGCTGCCGGTTCTGAACGCCCTCAGGGACCGGTTTCCGCAGGCAGTGCTAGCGTGGGTGGTGGAAGAGCATGCCGCGGAGCTGCTGAGGGGACACCAGGCGCTCGACGAGCTGATCGCGCTGCCCCGAGGCTGGCTCAGGTCGCTCCGGACCGTGCGGCAGTCGCGGAGCCGGCTGAGGGCGTTTGAGCCGGAGATTGCGATCGACGTGCAAGGGCTGACCAAGAGCGCCGTGGCCGGATGGCTCTCCGGCGCGAGGCGGCGGATCGGCCCCGGCGGCTCCCACGGACGGGAGCTGAGCAAGTGGTTCTACACGGAAACCGTGCGCGCCACGTCGCAACACCGGGTCGATTGCTATCTGGAGCTGCTCCGGCCCTTAGGGATTGAGTCGCCCGACGTGCGTTTCGAGATCCCCGACCACCGGGCCGACCGGGTCGCCGCCAAGGAGATCGCCCGGCAAGCGGGGTGTCAGCGGGGCTTCTGCCTGATCAACCCGGGGGCGGGCTGGCCGTCGAAGCGATGGCCTCCGGCACGATTTGCTGCGGTGGCACGCCATCTGGGCGAGGACTGGGGATTGCCGTCGATGGTGATCTGGGCCGGCGCCGAAGGCCGGGCGTGGGCCGACCAGGTCGTGGCTGGCTCGGACGAACACGCCCGACTCGCGCCCGAGATGAGCCTGGCCCGGCTGGCCGCCCTTGGCCGTCGCTCCCGGCTCTACATCGGCTCCGACAGCGGCCCCTTGCACTTGGCGGCGGCCGTGGGGACGCCGTGCGTCGGGCTGTACGGCCCCTGGCCCGCCGAACAACACGGACCTTACGGCCCCGGCCACGTGACGGTCCAGAAGATGGTCTGTCGAGGCTCCACTCGGAAGCGAAGGAACGCGCCGGCCAGGTTCATGGAGGCGATCGACGTGGAGTCGGTCTGCGAGGTCTGTGACCGCATTCTCCGGCGCGATGCCTCGCACGCAGCGTAACGCGGAGCCGTCGAGCATCCGCTGAGAGCCGTCCGATGCCGGCAGGGAGCGAAGCCGCAAGGGGTTTGTCCTCGCGTCCGCGTTCGGTGCGGGCGGGGGGCGGCGGCGAGCGGAATCTGGTATCTTGGATCCTGAGAGAAGTGTTGGGGTCAAGGTTGGCAGGTGCTCGGATTCCCGCCTTTATGGGGGGCTCCGGCAGCCTCACGGGAACTGTGAATCGTCGTGGAGCTCTGGTCCTCGATCCTGGTCGGCTTGCTGCTGGTCTTCGCGGCAGGGTGGTTCGCCCGCTGGCACGTGAGCGCCTGGCGCGAGCTTGGGGAGCGCGCGAGCCAGTTGGACCCGGAGGAGCTCGACTTCCGCCGCCGACAGCTCCGTCGCCGGACGCAGACCAGTGCCATGCTGGGGCTGGTGGGAATCGGGATGCTGGTCGGGAGGCTTCTGATCGTGTGGCGGGCGCACCCGACGCTGATCCTGCTCTTCTGGGGCGGGGTGGTCCTGTTGGTCCTCTGGCTCGGCCTGTTGGCGGTCGCCGATATGGTCGCCACGCGATACTACTTCAGCCGCCTACGACAGAACTACCTGGTCGAACAAGCCCGCCTCCAGGCCCAACTACGTCGCATGGAGCGAACCCGCGGCAACGGACAGGCCGACCAGGAGTCGGGCAGCAAGGTGGAAGGATCGGGAGAGCAGCAATCCTAGCGGTGCAGGGCCTCCGACCGAGGCGAGAGTTCAGTGGTAAGGGTTCGGGGTTCAGGGTTCAGGACTTGGAGTTCCACCTCTGTACATGAGTCCTGAACCCCGGACCCTGAACCCCACAAACTTGACTCCTTGGCGGCAACCTGCCGAAGCCAAGCGCCTTAGAGGCCCCGAGCGGACAAGTCACGCGTCGTCCGGTCGTCCTGCCGTAAATTGACCCCAGATCGCGACGCCGCTAGAATGCGCCTTTCCGATTCCCGCGATCAACTCGTCCTGTCACCGCCGGCGAGGAGTCTTCGTTGATGGACCCGTTTCGCTTGTGTCTGGCCCTGGGGCCGGTCGCGATTTACCTGTTGTTGATCGGGGCGATCAACATGTTTCGCCGGCCGTTTCTCGTCTCGGGCACGCGGGACGCGGCGGCGCTGGGACTGGCCGTTTCGGGGCTGGTGATCGTCGGTCCGGTGGAGCTCTTCTTCCCGGTGAACGCCTCACTGCGGTTCGGGGGCTTTGTCTGGGTGCTGCTGGCGGCGCTCTACGCCTTGAGCCTGGTGCTGGTGCTGCTCTTGTTGCGGCCCCGGTTGGTCGTCTACAACATCTCCCGGGACGAGCTTCGTCCGATCCTGACCGATCTGGTCGCCGAGTTGGACCGGGAAGCCCGTTGGGCCGGTGACAGCCTGGTTTTGCCCAACCTGGGGATCCAGTTGCACATGGACGGGCTGGCGGCGATGCGGAACGTCTCGCTGACGGCGATCGGCGCGATCCAGAATCATCAAAGCTGGCGGCGTCTGGAACTGGCTTTGGGCGCAGCCCTGAGCCAAGTGGAGGTCGCCCGCAATCCCCATGCCTTGGGACTGTTGAGCGCCGGGGCCCTCTTGATGCTGGCCGTGATCCTGGCCATCGCCCAGGATCCCCAGGCCGTGGCTCAGTCGTTGTTCGAGATGCTGCGGCTGTGAGCCCTGCGCGGATCAGGCGCTCGTCTTCCTCGGTTTCTTCTGCTTGCTGCGTTTTTTCTGCTCGCTTTCGGGCAGCAGCTCGAACACGACTCGATACGCCTGGTGCCCCGCCTCCAACCCGCTCGGATAGAGCCGCCGGATTTCCTCGCGCAGCGCGTCGGCCGTGTCGAAGCCGTCGAGTCGGGCGTCTGCGTCGGTGAGCTTCTCCAACTCGACTTCCTCCACCGCCGTGACGCGGATGTATCCCGCCCCGGGGATGTAGCTCCGCTGACCGCCACGGAGCCGCCGGCGCTTCCAGAGCCGGATCGTCTGGGTCTTCTCACCCCGCCGGATTGCGGGCAGGAACTTCTTCTTGAACAGCAGCATGCCGGTAGCCTATCCGGTCGATCCCGGCGAAGTCAAGGCACGTGGCGACCCGAGTGAACGGTCACGTCGATCGCAAGACCGGCACGACGGGAACGGCCGAGGGAGAGTCTGACGAGGAAGAGTCTGACGCGGCTGACGAATGCACCGGAACGCTGGGAAG
>Ga0307380_10005960_pt1 | contig 16131 bp, 14 predicted proteins | sample UN3MG_FD_202239 | JGI IMG/M metagenome (GOLD analysis project Ga0307380, IMG submission 202239) | Soil microbial communities from Risofladan, Vaasa, Finland - UN-3 | ecosystem: Environmental > Terrestrial > Soil > Coastal area > Acid sulfate soil | place: Finland: Risofladan, Vaasa | collected...
GCTCCTCCCAAACGGTAAAGGGCCCGCGGCGGGCCGGTAGCAGGCAGGGCTTGTCCTCGACCGTGAAACGCAGGCCATCCTCGCTCCGCGCCAGCGCCAGGAACGAGTACCCCTGCTGCCCCTCGACGCGGACGATGAGGCGGTACTCCCCGTCGATCCGCACCGGCGTCCCGTTGAAAACCGTGTTGCACCGATACGGGATGTCGCGCACCGTCAGGATCGGGTTCTGCGGCCAGCGGTGCAACAGGTCGCGTCCCATGCGTGCCGGCATCGCTAGAACACCTCCGACTTCTCGCAGCAGGTTTGCACGATCGCGTCGATCGGCGCCGTGCCCAGGCACAGGCAACTGTCGGACCCCGCGTAATACAGCGAAAGGGTTTCGTCCTTCTCGACCAGCGCGCCGCAGGAGAAGACGAGGTTCGGCAGGTCCCCGATCCGCTCGTAGAATTCGCGCGGCGAAAGGATCGGAATGTTGCACCGCGAGATGACGCGCGCCGGATTCTCGCGGTCCAGAATCGCCGCCCCGAGCCGAAACAGCGGACCCCCGGCCGTCTCCTTCACCCCGTAGTAAATCAGAAGCCATCCCGCCTCCGTCAGGACAGGCGGCGGCCCGGCGCCGATCCGGTCGGCGTCCCAGTAGCCGCCGCGCGGCGTCATCACCACCGTCGCGCCGCCCCAGTACACCAGGTCGTCCGAGTAACTGATCCAGATGCTCTGCGATTCGTCCGGACGCTCCAGCAGCGCGTAGCGCCCCTTGACCTTCTCGGGAAACAGGATGCCGTTCTTCGTGTCCGGCTGGTTCAGAAAACCCAGGCGCTCGATCGTGTTGAAATCGTTCGTCCGCGCCAAACCGATCCGGTGCCCGTGGTCGCCTTCCGCCACGTACGTGATATAGTACGTGCCGTCCAGCGCCGTAATCCGCGGGTCCCGAACGCCCAGGCTTTCGTACTCCGCGAACGCCTCTTTCCGCGCCGGACGCATGAAAGGTTGCTCGTCCACCTGGATCCGCCGGCCGTCCCGGCTCCGGCCCAGGTATAGCGCGTATTGACCCTCCAGCGATTCGACCGTAATCAGGAACCAGAAATCCTCGTTGTGCCGCAGCACCGCCGCATTGTGAATGTCGCTGCACTGGAACGGCACATCGCGAAGCGTCAGGATCGGGTTGTCGGGCAACCGATGGATGACATCGAGCCCCTCCGCTTTCGCCATACGCCGCCCTTTCACATCCTCGCGCCGGCTGCCTCCGCCCGGTGCGCACGGGTCCGTACTCTTATCGGCCAACCGCACGCCGAAGTTTGAACGTTTGGCTCACCGAGAACGCGCGAGGCGTCGGCCCCGACCGGCAGAACCCACAGCAAACAGCCTCGCTCCGCAAGCGCGGCCGCCAGCATGCCCGCCATGGCCGCGGTCAGCCGCTCCGCGCGGTGCGAGCGACCTTCACCAGCGACACGACCGCCCCGACGACACAAGCGACCACCACCGGCGCGACCCCGACGATGCGTCCGAGGACCGCCCCCCCCACCGCGGGTGCGAGCGCGTTGCCCGCCAGGCCTGCCGCCGGACCGACGGCAAAGCCCGCCCCGATGAGCCCTTCATGCGCCCCTCCCGCGTCGACCGACGCGTTCTTGACGACCATCGCGTAGTAGAGGGCCGCGTAATACGTCATTCCCGCCGAGACGCCGAACACCAGTTCACCCAGGAGGACAACAGCCACGCTCGGCCCGAACACGGCCAAAAAGAAACCCGCCGGCAGCCCCGCGATCACCCAGGCCAGCGGCTCCCATCGGTGGTGCCAGCCCCGCCAGACATGGAGCGCCAGGAACGTCAGGCTCCGAAACACCTCCAGTTGGGCCGCCAACGCCGTCGCCACCACCACGTTCGTGACGCCCAGGCCCCTAAAGATACCCGGCAGGAGCGCGGCGAGGATCCACATCAGGGAGTACTTCGACAGCATCGACCAGCGGCTCGACACAAGCAGCCCACGGTAACGCGCCATCTCGCGAAGGTTTGGCCGTTCCGGATGGTCCTGCGGCAGGTGAACCGCTCGCCGACCCAGCGGAAGCACCAGGAGGAGGCTGACGATATTGAGGCACGCCGACGCCGCGAACAGCCCTTCCGTGCGCCACGCGATGAGCGGCCCCGCCGCCCCCACCGCCAGCGCCGTCGGCACGGCCCACGAAATGTTGAACCAACCGATGGCCTTGGCCTGGTCCTTCGGCGTCAGGCCGGCCGCCACGTAACTCTCGACCAGCGGCCACTTCAGGCCGACCAACAGGCCGATGACCGCGTTGCCGATCGCCACCGTATACGAGAACGGCCAGATACAAAGGCCCACCAGCACGAGGAACTGGCCGACCAGCGCCGCGACCAGGAGTCTCTTTTCCGTGGTGCGCCGCGCCAGGTGGTGGCTAGCCAGCGCCCCGATGGCGTACGACGCGCCGAACCCCAGCGCCAGCCACAGGTTCTCCACGTCCGTGAAGCCCAGCCGATTGTAGGTATAGAAGTAGATGCCCCGTTCGATGAGGACCGTGGCAAAACTCTCGAGGAACGTCAGGAGCAGCAGTCGGCCTATCCGCGGCACCGCGCCGGTTCTCCGGTTACTCGCCCGTTCGGAGCGAGCAACATACGCTCCGACGCCCGCCGACGCAACGGCTTTGTCGCCGAGGGGTACGGCGTTAGTTACGGTTGGTCCGGGGATTAGGTAGCGCAGGGCTTTATGCCCCGCGCGGCCCTGCGCGGGGGATAAACCCCCGCGCTACCGTCGGCAAGATCGGTCGCCACAACCGTAACTCACGCATTATGCCGAGGGGCGGGCGGAGAGGTGTGGGCAAAGGCCGTTGCGGCGGCCGCCGCCCCGCGGTAGAATCGCCCCGACGAGGAGCGGCAGGAAGGACCGCATGAAAACGCGATTCGAGCACGCCTACGTCCTGGACATCATGGCCGAGGATCGCCCCGGCATCATCGCGCGCGTCAGCGGCGTGCTGAAGCGGCTCGGCGGGAACATCGACCAGTGCAGCCAGACCGTCCTCGAAGGCTACTTCACCCTGATCCTGGTGGTCAGCCTGCCCAAGCCGGTCGAACCGGAGGACCTCGCGCGGGAGGTCCGCGGCAAGGAGACCGAGGGGCTCCAGGTGCTCGTCCGGCCGTTCGACGCGAGCGTGGCGGCGCGGCCGGCGCCGGCGGCGGAACCGTTCGTCATCACCGCCTTCGGCCGCGACAAGCCCGGCATCATCGCCCACCTCAGCCAGTGCCTGGCCGGAAAGGACATCAACATCACGGACCTTTACTGGAATCGTACGAACGATGATTTCGTGATGGTCAGCCAGGTGGCGATCCCAAGCCGGCTCGACCTCGCGATGCTCCGGGCAGACCTCGAAGCGCTTGCCGCCCAGGAAGGATTCACCGTCCGGTTGCAGCACGAAAACATCTTCGTGGCGACGAACCAGTTGCGCCTCACGCGCGCCGGCAAGCAAGGGTGAACCGTGCTCCGAACCGAAGAAATCCTCTCGACCATCCAGATGCTTCACACGGAGCACCTCGACGTCCGGACGGTGACGCTCGCCTTGAACGTGGACGACTGCGCGACCCCGACGCCGGACCTCCTCTGCCGAAAACTCCGCGAGAAACTCTTCTCGCGCGCCGCCCGCCTGGTCGAGGTCTGCGACCGCATCGGCCGAAAGTACGGCATCCCGGTGACGAACAAGCGCCTGGCCGTCTCGCCCGTCTCGCACCTCGTGGCGGGTCACGGCCAGGGGACGGCCGTCGCGATCGCCCGGACGCTGGACGAGGCGGCGGGCGACTGCGGCGTGGACCTGGTGGGCGGCTTCACGGCCCTCGTCGAGAAGGGCGTGACGGCGGCGGACGAGGTGCTCATGAAGGCCCTGCCCCAGGTCCTCGCCGAGACGCGCCGCGTCTGCGCGTCGGTCAACGTCGCGTCGCGGCGGGCGGGCATCAACATGGACGCCGCCGCCGAGATGGGCCGAATCATCCGCCGCACCGCCGAAGCGACGGCCGCCGAGAAAGGCTTCGGATGCGCGAAACTCTGCGTCTTCGCCAACATGCCCCAGGACAACCCCTTCATGGCCGGGGCCTACGTCGGCGAGGGCGAACCCGACGCCGCCGTCAACATCGGCGTCTCGGGGCCCGGCGTCGTCTCGAGCGCGCTGCGGCGACGAAACCAGATCGGCGGCAAGTTGACGCTCGGCGACCTCGCCGAGGAAATCAAAATCACCAGCTTCCGCGTCACCCGCGTCGGCGAACTCATCGGACGCGAAGTGGCCGAGGCCCTCGGCGTCGCGTTCGGCATCGTGGACCTTTCGCTCGCCCCGACGCCGCAAGTCGGCGACTCGGTCGGCGAAATCCTGAAAGCCCTCGGCATCGAACGCATCGGGGCCCCGGGGTCGACGGCGGCCGTTGCCATGCTCACCGACGCCGTCAAGAAAGGCGGGGCGTTCGCCTCCTCGAGCGTGGGCGGCCTGTCGGGCGCTTTTCTCCCCGTGAGCGAGGACGCGTCCCTCTCGGAAGCGGTGGCGGCGGGGCACTTGAGCCTTGAAAAACTCGAAGCGATGACCAGCGTCTGCTCCGTCGGCCTCGACATGATTGCCGTGCCCGGCGACACCCCCGCCGAGACCCTCACCGCCATCATCGCCGACGAGGCCGCCATCGGCGCCATGAACGATAAGACGACGGGCGTCCGCCTCATCCCCGTGCCGGGCGCCAAGGCGGGCGACCGCGTTGCGTTCGGGGGCCTCTTTGGCTCCGCCACGGTGATCGAGGTCCGCAACGCCGGCACCTCGGGCGCGTTCGTCCGCCTCGGCGGACGCATCCCCGCCCCCATCCAATCGCTGAAAAACTGAAACCTGAAAAAATGGCCCCCGGGGTCAATCTTGGGAGAGATACGGCTCCTGCATGATGAGGTTCATGGCGGGGGCGACTTCATCGAAGACGGCGAGGATAGCCGCGACGATCTCCGCGCCGGACATTTCGCGGACATCCTTCTCGCCCATCGGGTAATAGAGTTGAAAGCCGCCCCACTCCGTCGCGGGGATGCGCCCGCACGCGCGGCGGATGGCCGCGACGCCGCCCCACCGCCGACCGCCGAAGGTCGTCATGTCGGAAAACGGCCCGGCGGTGGCGGTGAAGCCCTCGCGCCCGACGAGGCGCGCGAGTTCCGCTTCGAGCGCCGTCCCTTTGCGGAGGCCCGCGAGGAGGCGATGCCAGTCCCAATCGTCCTCCAGATACACCTCGTCGGCCCGTCCGCGTCCTCGGCGGAGGGCGGCGCGCTCGATCTGAAGCCCGGCCGCCAGTTCCTTTTCGTCCGGGAAGAGGCTGACGAAAAACTTCGCGCACGAAAAGTTGTAGCCTGAGGAGCGGGGCTTCGCATCGCGGTTCGCGCGCGGCAGCCAGCAGATCCACCGCCAGAACCGTCCCCTGCCCCACTTGTCAATGATGAACGGTTGGCCGTGCCGGGCCACCAGGTGGGCCTTGACGATCTGGGTGATGCGTTCGTTCGGCTCGAGGCCGCCCATGCGTATCCCGCGCTCGAAATCCAGAAACTCCCGCCGAAACGCGGGGCGCACGGGCAACGGCAAGTCCAGCCCCACACATTCATCCTTCGTCCCCGCGCCCATCGGTGGTCATTACTCCGTCGTTCCGGTATCGCCTTTCCCGGCCGGAGGTAGAGGCAGTGCGACCACCCGCGACTCGCGACCGACCTCGTCATACAAGCAGAAATAGACCTCGTCGCCGATCCGGCTCGTGGCGAAATTGCCCGGGCTGCGCTCGCATCGCGAGGGCGTACCGGTGAATGGGTTGGTCAGAAACCCCTCGGCATAGTCAGGTTCGATGAGGCCGAGGTCCACCGCCCTTTGCGGAACCGCGTCCATTTCCTTTGCACTCATGCCCGCGTGCAAGTCGCCGGACCGGACCATCGCCTGGGCAATCGTTTCGTAAGCCACTTGCCTGGTCCGGATATCATACAACCGCGTCCCAGGTCCGACCGGCACGACCGGCGCAGCGATGTAGACAACCGCGGCGATTGCCAGAACGCCGCCGGCCAGCAAGGCGATGAAGCGACCAGCCCACTTACCCTCCGGCCAGGTCCTTCGATAGAACGCCACTGCACAGCAAAACGAAAGCGGCACGGCCCCCCAAAGCAAGATTGCAATCGCCGCGCCCAACCGCCCCCGCGCGCTGTAGAAATGGTCCCAGTGCGGCTCGAACTCCACCAGTGCGAGTTCTACATCCTTGTTCATAGCCTCGGGTCTAAGGTCCGCCTGGAGTCGCGTGACGATACAGCCGTCCCAGAGCATGTCACAGAGATCAGTCTGCCCCACCGCAAGGTCAAAGGGATACGCATATTGAAACCATGCAAACGGGTACTCCTCGTCTTTCGGAAGAGGATGATACATGGCCGACGCGGCGCAACGGAAACGGGGGGCCTCGACCATCCTGTCGGCAGCGACGTACAACTCCACGTGCACCGTCGAGCCGGCCAGGGCGGTGAGCCGCATCGGATACACAGGCTCGGCTGCGGGGAACGTAGCTGATATCGGATGTGGCGTCGCTTCGCCCCCCTGGTCGCGTGCGAGCCTCGCAACAACAAAACACCAGCCGCGATGGATATAGTCCTCGACCAGCGCCAGGCCGCGCTCGTCCAGCGGGTGGAAAGCGTTCTCCTCAAGCCAATCCGAAAGCGCGGCGGCAGCGGGAGTCCGAAGGACAGCGACGTCGTAGTTGCCGATGCGCCGGGACGTACGCACTGCCACAGCCGAGTGCGACGGACTCGTCATGCCTGCATGACTGAAAATCGAAAACATAAGCCCGTACAAAAGAATCCATGCCAGCACACCGCCAACCGTCACGCCGTTTTTCGAAAGCATCGCCTTGAGGGCAACCGGCGCCACCAAGCCAAGAATCCAAACGGCAGGCCAGCAAATCGCGTGCAGATCGTGCGTAACCGTGGGTCCAGTGCAGATCGCGAGCGTGGTCAGCAGGCCGCCTTCGGCGGGCGCAAGTTTCACTGGCTCAGCCGGCAGAGGCAGAATCCAGCCGACGTTGGGCGAATCGGTCTCCATCGCCGATTCCACGACCAGCGTCTCCATCCCGTCATGATACACAATGAGGGCGCGCTGGACGGGAATCGCCGGAAGCACAGGATATGCCCGTTCCGGCACATACATACCGTCTGCAAGCGCAAATGCCGGAACGAGAAAAACAGCAAGAGCGGTCCACGCATGGCGAAAATGTTTTTGTGGGTTCATGTCCCCACTCCTCAACACGGTCCTCTTCAAGCCTAGCCGACGGCCCGCAGGACTGCAAGAACCTTGCGATCCCTGGGTTGCGCGCCCTTCAAGTGCTATAATAGTCGGGCCATGGGACTCTTTGACGAAAGCGAACGGAAGCGGCTGGCGGCGCATGCGCCGCTGGCGGTGCGGATGCGGCCGAGGATGCCGGAAGAGTTCGTCGGCCAGGAGCATTTCTTCGGCCCCGGGAAACTCCTTCGCCGCATGCTCGAGGCCGACAGGCTCCAGAGCGCGATCTTCTACGGACCGCCCGGCACGGGCAAGACGAGCCTCGCGGAAGTCATCGCGGGGCGCCTGAGCGCGGCGTTCGAGCACCTGAACGCGGCCCTCGTCGGTGTCAAGGACGTGCGCGAGGTGCTCGAGCGGGCGCGAAACCGCTTGCTCACAGCGAAGCAGCGGACGGTCCTCTTTCTGGACGAAGTGCACCGCTTCAACCGGGCCCAGCAGGATGTGCTCCTGCCGGACGTCGAGAACGGCGTCATCATCCTCATCGGGGCGACGACGGAGAACCCGTTCTTCGCGCTCAACGCCCCGCTCGTCTCCCGCAGCCAGATTTTCAAGTTCGAGCCGCTCGGCGAAGAGGATATCCGCACCCTCGTTCGGCGCGCGGTCGCGGACAAGGAGCGCGGCTTCGGGCGGTACCGCGTGACGGTCTCCGACGAGGCGCTCGCGCACTGGGCGGTGAAGAGCGACGGAGATGCGCGGCGGGCGCTCGCGGCCCTGGAAGTGGCAGTCCTCAGCCAGGTCTCGGACCCGGGCGCGCCGCCGGAAAAGATCCCGCCCATCACCGTGGACCTGGCGGTGGCAGAGGAATCGATCCAGCAAAAGGCGCTCGCGTACGACGGGACGGGCGACGAGCACTACGACGCGGCGAGCGCGTTCATCAAGTCCATGCGCGGGAGCGACCCCGACGCGGCCATCTACTGGATGGCCCGGATGCTGGAGGCGGGGGAGGACCCGCGGTTCATCGCTCGGCGGATCGTCATTTGCGCGGCCGAGGACGTTGGGAACGCGGACCCGGCAGCGCTGATGCTGGCGACGGCGGCGCTGGAGGCGGCGGAATTCGTCGGTCTGCCGGAGTGCCAAATCCCGCTGGCGCAAGCGGTTACGTACATCGCCTGCGCCCCGAAGTCGAATGCCGCGTACCTCGCCATCGCCAAGGCCCGCGAAGACGTGCGGGAGAACCGGACCGTGCCCGTGCCGAAGCATCTCCGGGATGCGAGTTACCGCGGCGCGAAGCGCCTGGGGCACGGCGAAGGATACAAGTATTCCCATAATTACGAAGGCGGCGTCGCGCCGCAGGAGTATCTCGGTGTGGATGCCGTCTACTACGAGCCGACCGACCGCGGCCACGAAGCGAAGATCAAGAAGCGGCTCGAGGAGTACCGCCGGATGCGCGAGGGCCGGCCCGCCGAGGGTAAAGGCAGCGATGGGCGAGAAGGAGATGAAGCGTGAACGAATCCGGGAGACCGCGGACGGGGCGGAAGTGGGCGGCGATTGCGTCGATCATTGCCGTGGCGGCGCTGGGAGGCGTGATGTGGTGGCTGATGGGCGGATGCGAGACGAAGTCGCCGAGCGCCAACGGAGCGAAGGGGACCGGCGGAGACCTGAACCTGGCGGTGCTCCAGGCGATGAACGACAAGAACGTGCTGGAACTTTCGCTCCAGATCGGCTACTTCTTCACGCGCGAGAGGCGGTTGCCGAAGAGCATCGCCGAGGTCACGGAGAAGGTGCACGTTCCCGATTGGCCGGCGGCGCCGTCGGTGACGACGCGCGGCCTGGCGATCGCATACCGCGCGACGGGCGAACGGACGTACGAACTCGTCCTGCCGGGGGACGACAAGCAGCCGGGCACAGCCGACGACGTCGCAATTCCCGAGCAGGTGCCGACCAACATCCCGCCGAACCTGGATCCGGTCGCGTTCCGCAGTTGGTGGATTCTTTCGCAGATCAGCCGGCTCATGGACCTTCTGCCGGAGAGCGTCAAGAAGGAGTTGCCGGCGATGCCGAGGTAAAAGACCGGCGGCGCCTGCTTTGACCCCTTCAGACGAGGAAACGGGGTCTTAGCGAAAACGACCCCCGTCCCCGTTTTTCGTCCCTTGGGGAACTTCTCGCCGCCGATCCGCAGGGCGTCCTCGATGTGTTGGCGGGGAACATGGCGGACGTCTGACGGGCATGCGGACACAAGCACCCAAGCGCAGCCTCTCACGCCACCTCAATGAGTTTGCAAGCGAGCGTGTCCTCCATGCCGTGCGGGACGTCCATCACGGAGCGGATCATGGGGCCTGCGGCCAGGTTGTCGTAGCTTCTTGCAAAGGAACACTTGCTGCGCTTTGGGGACGTCTTCTCATAGACCAAGATGAGGTACTTGAGAGCGACGGTCGGATCCGGGTAACTGTGCAGCTTCTCGACGCAGGCCTCAAACTCGCCCTTGTTCTTTTTACTTGCACCACCCTTGAATTGTCCGGAGCAGCCGTCGAGGTCGCGCGTGCGCCTCGTGATGTAGAATTTGAGCTCAACCAGGGCAGTCAGCGTGCCACTCTGGACAAGAAGGTCGAATCGATGCCATTCGGTCTGGCACCTTGCTTCTGGGCGGCGGCGCTTGATCTCAGCGAGGAGAAACGACCTGAACGTGGACTCGTCTACATTCTCGCGTTCCACAAGCTCCACGTGGGCCTTCATCTTTTCAATTGCCGCCGCCACGCTCTCCTTCAGCAGATCTCGCATGCTGATAGTGTAACCCGTCGAACTCCGAATGCAACCATATTTTTAGCGCACTGGGGCCTTTTTTGAAAAAGTACCCCCGTCCCCGTTCTTTCAGTGAAGGGGTGCGGCGAGTTCCTGGCAGAGGTCGGCGACGGCTTGGGCGACTTTTTCGGGCGGGTCAGAGGCGTGATCGGCGATGCGGTGGACGACGGCGCTCCCGACGATGACGCCGTCGGCGAGTTTCGCCACGGCGGCGACGTGCTCCGGCCGCGAGATCCCGAAGCCCACGCAGACGGGAACCTTAGCGCCCTTGCGGACCTGTTTGACGTAGTCGGCAAGATGCTTGGGCAGCGCGTCGCGCTCACCGGTGATGCCGGTCGTGCTGACGCAGTAAACAAACCCGGTGGCGTGGGCGAGGATGCGATTGAGGCGTTCCTTCGGCGTCGTCGGAGCGACCAAGAGGACGTGGGCCATGTCGCGTGCGGCCAGGAGTTCCCCGAGGGGTCCCGCCTCGTCCACCGGGAGGTCCGGCACGATGAGTCCGTCGATGCCAGCCTCGGCGGCCCTCACGACGAACTTTTCGACGCCGGGGCGGTAGACGAGCGAATAGGACGTCATGAGGCACAGCGGCAGCGTGAGGCCGTCGCCCCGCAGGCGCGCAACGGTGTCGAGGACGGCGGGCGGGGTGACGCCGGCGGCGAGCGCGCGGGTGTAACTGGCCTGGATGGTGGGCCCGTCGGCGATGGGGTCGGAATAGGGGAGCCCGAGTTCCACGAGGTCCGCGACGCCGCGGGCCTCGAGGGTCTTGAGGATGGCGGCGGTGGCCTCGAGGGAGGGGTCGCCGGCGCCGATGAAGGGCATGAAGGCCTTTCGTCGGGTTTCGCGGAGGCGGTGGAAGGCGGCGTCGATGCGGTTCACTCGGTGGGCCCCTTCCCTTCTCGCTCTCGGAGGATGCGAGCGACCTCCTCGACGTCCTTGTCGCCGCGGCCGGAGAGGTTGACGATGATGATCTGTCGGCGATCCATTTTGGCGGCCATCTTTTTCGCTTCGACGAGGGCGTGGGCCGACTCGAGGGCCGGCAGAATGCCTTCGGTGCGCGCCAGTTCGTGGAACGCTTCGAGCGATTCATCGTCCGTGGCGACGGCGTAGCGGACGCGGCCGGTGTCCTTCCAGTGGGAATGCTCGGGGCCGACGCCGGGGTAATCGAGGCCGGCGCTGACGGAATGGACGGGGAGGGTCTGGCCGTCCTCATCCTGCATCACGTAGGAATAAGAGCCGTGAAGGACACCCGGCGGCGCGCCGGCGGCGAGCGGCGCAGCATGTTGACCCGAAGCGAGCCCGAGGCCGCCGGCCTCGACGCCGACGAGTTCGACGCTTTCATCGTCGACGAAGGCGGTGAAGATGCCAGCGGCATTGGATCCGCCGCCGACGCACGCGACGACCGAATCGGGCAGACAGCCTTCCTGGGTCTGGATCTGCTGGCGTGTCTCGCGTCCGATGACGGACTGGAAGTCGCGGACCATGACGGGGAACGGGTGCGGCCCGGCGACGGAGCCGAAACAGTAATGGGTGGTTTCGACGGTGGCCATCCAGTCGCGCATGGCCTCGTTGATGGCGTCCTTGAGGGTCCGCTGGCCGGAATCGACGGGGATGACGCGTGCGCCGAGGGCCCGCATGCGGAAGACGTTGAGTCGCTGGCGGCGCATGTCCTCGGTGCCCATGTAGATATCGCATGTGAGGCCCATGAGGGCGGCGCTGGTGGCAGTGGCGACGCCGTGCTGGCCGGCGCCGGTTTCGGCGATGAGGCGGGGCTTGCCCATGCGGACGGTGAGGAGGGCCTGGCCGACGGTGTTGTTGATCTTGTGGGCGCCGGTGTGGTTGAGGTCCTCGCGTTTCAGATAAATGCGTGCGCCGCCCCAGGCGTCGGAGAGTCGGCGTGCGAAGTAGAGGGGCGAGGGCCGACCGACGTACTGGCGCAGCAGGAAATCAAGTTCCCGTTGGAACTCGGGGTCGGCGCGCGCGGCCTCGTAGGCCTCAGCCAACTGGGCGAGGGCGGGCATCAGGGTTTCGGGGACATATTGGCCCCCGTAAGGTCCGAAGCGTCCGGCGGCATCCGGAAGCGTCGCCATGGGTTCTCCTTCAGGTGCAGGGGGCAGTTTAACGGGTCCGGGCGGCGGGTCAAGGGCCAAGGGGCGGGCGGCCGTTTTCGGTCGCATAGAGGCTTGCCGGGGACGTCCAACGCAAACGGAGCGGATTAGGGCTTGATTTGGACGGTCGGGGCGGATAGAGTTCTGGCCTTCCAAGGTGCGTAGGAACGCAGGCGGAGGAACCATGTACGCAATCATCGAAGAGAGTGGACAGCAATTCCGGGTGGAAGAGGGCCAGGTGCTCCAGATTGACCATCGTGAGGCCGAGCCGGGCGAGAAATTGACGTTCGAGCGTGTGCTCCTGGTGGCGGACGAGAAAGGGGCGCGCGTCGGCAAGCCTCTGGTCAAGGGGGCCAAGGTGACGGCGGAAGTGGTGGGCCCGTCGCAAGGCCCCAAGTTGGAGATCGTGCAGGTTCGCCGGCGCAAGAGCAGCCGGCGGCACATCGGCCACCGGCAACCGTATCTGACGGTGCGCGTGACCGGCATTAAGGAGTAACCATGCCCGGGCCCGGGTCGGTCGTATAAGATGGAGAAGGCCGCAAAGGGGCGGAAAAGGAACCCGCCATGAAAGTGTGGCCGGCAGGATGGATGCTGGCAGCCGCCGTGTGCCTTGCGATCGGAACAGGCGTAGCGGCAGGGGCTGGAAAAAAGGGCGCGAAAAAGTCGGACGGCCCAGCAGCGGCCGAGCAGGTCCCCGAGGCGAAGGACCCGGCGAAACGGCGTGAGATTCCGGAGGGGGAACGGGCCCGCATCGAGAAGCAGTTAACCGAGGCCGGCGAAAAACTCACCGCCCTTCAGGAAGAAGAACTCGAACTGTCGCTCAAGGTCCTCAAGGCCGAAAGCAAGGCCCTGGATCGCATCGAGGACAGGAACAAACTCAAGGACGCCCTGACGAAAGGGGCCACTTCCCAGGATGTGGTGGACTACCGGAATGTGATGCTGGCGTGCGCGCAGCAATGGCAGATGATGGAAAGCAAATACGCGGCGGTGCATCGGAGCCTGCGGTATCTCGAGCAGAAGCGCGGGGAGATGCCGGAGGACCTGAAGAGCAGCGCCGAGGAAGTGGTGGCGCGCATTTTGAAGAATCGGCGGTCCTGCCTGGAGAAGGTCGTCACCCTCTATGACAAGTTGACGGACGACAAGAGGGTGCTGGCCACCTATGTGGCTATCTACCAGATGCTGCCGGACGACCTCGCCAACCTCAACCACATGGCCACCCTATATCGGAAAATGGGGGACTATAAACAGGCCCTCGCCCTATACACGGACATTTACCGCCAGTCGCCCAAGAACCTCGGAAACCTTCGGAACATAGCAGCGATGTATGAAAAACTCGGCGATTATAAAAAGGCCCTCGCCCTATACACGGACATTTACCGCCAGTCGCCCAAGGACTTCGAAAACCTTCGGAACATGGCGGCGATGTGTGAAAAACTCGGCGATTATAAAAAGGCCCTCGGAAAATACAAGGAGGCCGACGAACAGAGGCAGGAGGACGTCACCAACACCACAGACCTCGGCAGAATGTATGCGAAACTCGGCAACTATCAACAGGCTGTTGCCGCATACGATAAAGTGGCCAAAAAAATATCGGGTGACACCGGGTGGGAGAAAAAACTGGCCGGCCTATACGAGGAGGTCGGCGCTTTACAGAAGGCCCTCACCCTCTACTTGAAAGCTTCCGAGGCACTTTCTCCGGAGCAACGGGAAAGCGACAAGAACTTGAAGCAAGCCATCAACCGCCTCAAGAGAAAACTCCCGGGACAATAGCAGGGAGAATGGAACGTGTCCGCAAAGCAGCCGCGGGGCGTTCCTTGCGATCAAGGCGACGGTTGGGTTCGGGGGCCGAGGATTCGGCCCCTGTATCGTTTTGCACAAGAAGCCGTGACACCGGCACGATGAGGACATCGGTCGGCTTCAGTCACTCACGCGGGCGTTCGGTCGGGAACGGGCTCGACGGCCTTTTCGCGTCCCGGGCACCCGGTCAAGGCATCCATCACTTCTTCGAGCGAGGTGATGCCGGCCCTTGTCTTGTTGAGACCATCCATCCAGAGGGATGGGTGACCGGCCTGGCGTGCGGCCTCGCGGAGGCGTTCGGCGTCGGCGCCCTGGCGGACGAGATTTGCGATGTCCGGCTCCATAGGCAATAGTTCGAACAGGCCGATGCGCCCGAGGAAGCCGGTGTGGCGACAGGCGGCGCAGCCTCGGCCTTTGCTGAACCCCTCAATCGGCCCGATGGTCTCCGCCAGGCGGCGACGAAGTGCGGCGGGCACGTCGTAGGGCGCCTTGCATTGGGGGCAGATCGTCCGCACGAGCCGCTGGGCCAGCACCCCCCGCAACACGGAAGCCAGCGCATCACCGGAAACCCAGGCAGCGAGCCTGGCGACGGCGTCGGCGGCATCGAGGGCTTTGATCTGAGCGAGGACGAGGCGCTCGTCGAGAGCGGCCTCGACGGCCACAGACGCCACGCGCTCGTCCATGACCCCGTCGAGCATCAACACGTCCGGTTCCTGGAGGAGGAGGCGGGCAAGGGCTTCCGCCCTTTCGGCCACGCCACAGGTCGCCGGCGAGAACTGGCTGAGGCCGGTGAGGTGAAACCCGATGCACGCCTCGAAGGTGCAGACGTTGAGGCGGACGGGGTCGAGGCCTCCCAGAGCGCTATAAAGGGTCGTCGTGACACCGCTGTCGCGCGGGCCGGCGACGACAAAAAGCCCGTGCAGGCCGGCGACGAGTTCGCGGTAGCGGTCGAGGAGTTTGAACTCGCAACCGAGTTTTTCCAGCGGCCTGGAGGCTTCCTCCTCGCGGACGAGTCGGGCCACGGTCCGCGGACCGTACGACCCTTCCATGGAGGCCAGGTGCAGTTGGACGGCATGCCCCTGGACGACGATTCGGGCGCTGCGGCACGGCTCGGCGGCGGTGCGGCCGGAAGGGCCCATCAGGTCAACGAGCGCGGCCGTCAGACCCGCCGCGAGCCGCGCGGGCGGCCGCATGACGACGTGCAGGACGCCGTCGATGCGGAATCGGACTCGGAGGACCTTCTCGTCGGGTTCGAGGTGAATGGCGTGGGCGCCGGCGCGGACAGCCTCGTGCAACAGCAGGTCGGCAATCTTCTCGGGAGGCCAGTCGCCATAGACGGCCTCGTACTCCCCTGCCCGCTCGAGCGTTTCGCCGACCTGCCAGCGGCCGGTCAATTCGTCGGCGGGAAGCGCGGTCCGATCCTCCGCGCGAGTTTGTTCGAGCATCTGGTAGATATTGTCGGCGGTGGCGGCGACAACCTGGACGTTGATGCCGGCGGCCTGAGCAATCTCGTCGACGAGGAAGACGTTGGCGGGTTCCGGAACCGCGACGGTCAGAACGTCGCGGACGCGGAAGAGCGGCAGGATGCCGTGTTTCTGGCAGAATGTTTCCGGCAACGCGCTGCGGGCGTCCGGGTCCAGGATATCAGCGGTGAGGCGCGCGAACGGCACGCCGCAGGCTTCGGCGACGGCCGAAAGGACCTGCTCCTGGCTGGCGTAGCCGAGGTCCACGAGAATCTCGCCAAGGAGTTTCTCCTGGCCTCCGCGGCGCTGGACATCGAGCGCCTTGGCCAATTGTTCGTCCGTGATGACACGGTGCGCAATCAGCAGGTCGCCGAGCCTCGCGCGCTGTTTGGTTACGGGAACCATTCGCCTGTCCTAGTCAAAGTTCCTGACCGCTTCGTGGACGGTGTCGCACACCTCGAACTTTTTGTCGAAGCGCGTGATTTCGAAGATTTTTCGGCCGTTGCCCTTGAGTCCGGCGAGTTTGACGACACCGCCGTTGCTCTCGACCTTTTCCTGAAACGCCAGGAGTTCCTCGAGACCTCGGCTGTCAAAGGTGCCGGCGCGGGCGAGATCGAGAACGAACCAGCGTCCGCCGGCGCGGATCTGCTCGTCGGCGACGCGGCGAAAGGCGTCGGCCTCGGCCCCGGTGAAGGCCGGCTCGACCGTCATCAC
>Ga0307380_10005964_pt1 | contig 16121 bp, 13 predicted proteins | sample UN3MG_FD_202239 | JGI IMG/M metagenome (GOLD analysis project Ga0307380, IMG submission 202239) | Soil microbial communities from Risofladan, Vaasa, Finland - UN-3 | ecosystem: Environmental > Terrestrial > Soil > Coastal area > Acid sulfate soil | place: Finland: Risofladan, Vaasa | collected...
GGCTGGCCCGGGCCGGTCGGCCGGCTGGTTCCTTCCGTATCTCGTTGGTATACAGGGAGTTACGTGTGGCGACCGATCTGGCCACTTGGTGGCCAGGTGGCCACCTGGCGAAGGCGTTCGAGTGGCCCCTGCGATGAGCTGACAGGCTTGCCAGAGCGGCGCGCGGCGTGGCTCGTGGTCGCACTGCCGCGAAGCACGATTGTCGCCGTCTGGGCAGCAGAACAAAAAGATGTCTTGCATCGCCCACCTCTCCCGCGTAACATAGAATTGGGGAAAAAGGGCAAGGATACATATATCATGTGCACTTCGAAACCGAGCGGTTTCGGCGGGATGGGCGATGCGCTGGTTCGCCACGTCTGTCTCTGCCTGGTCAACTGTGTGGGCTTTGTCTGCGTCTGGCCGGCCTTGGCGGCAAGCGACGTGACCGACGCCACACCGATCGCCGGAGTGAAACAGGTCCTATTGGACCCATGGGACGACATGGCGCTTCGGCGGACCGATGCCGACCCCAGCGTTAATCCGCTCACAGGCAACTGGCCCGAGTTGCGCTACGCCACCTTAGGGCGGTGGGAACCGGTGGACGCCTATGCGGACCCCTACTTCGGCGACTACAGCACCAACGGCGGTTGCAGCACCAACTGCGGCTTCATGCGACTGGACATGGTCTTTGACGGGCTGCTTAACCCGCCGGGGGAGGTGCTCGGGACCTACAACCCGACGCAATATGGTCCCAACCCGCTGTTCGGCTGGGTCGAGTTGGACATGGACGCGAACGAGAATACCGGCGGCGATCCGTATCAGCCGTACCTGGGTTACAACGCGAACGTGGCCCGTTGGGGCGGTATGCCGCAGGGACCGTGGTTTGTGGACCGGATCAGCACGGATGGAGAACCGTGGACCGGCACGTTCGGCTCGCTGCCGGCGACCTACCGTAGCGGACAGGAGTTCTTTGTTGACTTTCAGAGCGATTTTGTTGACAGCATCGACAAGGTCGTTGGCAACACGAATGACCTGTTCGAGGAGGATGAAACCTGGCTGGTGAGCGGTAGCTTGCTCTGGCGTGCGCGGGGATATGACCCCATCACGTACGCTCTGGAGTATCGCCCCTACATAACCCTTCGCTTCAAGCACTCCACCAACGACGGTGCTACCACGGTCTCATTGGTCTATCCTCTGGATAATTACGCTCACGCCCAACTCTATGACCAATGGCCGGAGCAAGGCAACGACTTTTCCGAAGGGAACGCGAACTCCGTCCGCGAAGCCATGTGGGACCTGAATCTCAGTGGCTACAACCCTCCGGCGGGCACGGAGAGCCACGACTACCGCCCACTGCTGGAAGAGTGGGCGTTTCAGGACCCGCTGGACCATCTCAACCCGTGGGCCTGGCGGTGCATGATCCTCGTCGGAACGGCTCTCGACGAGGGTGCCCAGGGTGGCAAGGTCATTGCCTGGACGGACGCCTGGCCCAATGTCGTCGCCAACGATTTCAACGGCGATGGATTGGTCACCAGGACGGATCGGCAAATACTGAACGATTACATTGCGGCCCATGACGGCGAGACAGGCTACGACGCCGATGGCATGGTCAACGGGGAGATCGAGCGGGTCGATTTCTCGGATCGGTTCAGCATGCACGACGGTGAATACGACGGGCTGGTGACTACTAACGGGTTTCCCGTGCAGGGGCCGTGCGACTACGACAACGACGGGGACGTGGACCTGGAGGACTACCGGGCGTTGCAGTCCTGTTTTTCCCCGCAGCCGCTGGACCCGGAGATTCTGGCTAACGTCGGGTGCCTGGATGCGTTCGACGACACCGGGGATCTGGACGTTGACCTGGATGATTATGCGATCTGTGGCCCGGTGATGAATGGGCCGGGGTAGCGGCGGGCGCCTCGCCCGCCGGGATGCAGGTCCTCGGCTTGCCCGGCCGGCGAGGCGCTGGCCGCGACAGTGGGGATTGGGATGATCCGACTGGCGGGCCCGGCGGTGGCCGGGCGGAAACTCGGTGGGGAAGGCGCGGGGATCAGGCCGCGGGCCTACACGCTGATCGAGTTGCTGGTCGTGCTCTTCCTGATCGCCATGCTGCTGGCCATCGTAGTGCCCGCGATGGTGACGGCCCGGCAGACGGCCAAGAGCTTTGTGTGTATGGACCATACGCGGTCCGCGGCGGTGGAGTTTCGTCTCTTCGCTGACTCGTACGCCCACGGCTATCGAGGTGACAGCGACCGTCTGGGTTCACGCTTCGACGCGATGGACTTCCTTGAAAGCCTCTATAAGGTCGGCGAGTTCTGGGACCGCCAGGGGATCGAACACGAGGCGTATCGGCCGGGCCGAAGCCTGGTGACCTGCCCGTCGGCCCCAGCGGGATTGAGTCGACACAAATGGGAAATGCGTCCATGGACACCCGCCGTCGATCCGCGTGAGAACGTCAGTTACGCGATGAACCGCCGGTTGTTCCGGGCCCCGGCGATCATGGACGGTCTCCCCCGGGAGGCTCCCGTGCTGCTGACCGAGCGCGTTCTGAATCACCCCTTCAGACCGTTGCTGTTCGACGTGGACGCCCGGGCCGCCATGAAGGAGCACGGTCAGACGATGGTCCACTACATGCCCTTTTTCTGTACGCCGGACTTCTTTCAAGAGGACTACTGGTACCCCGCCATGCGTCATCGGGGCAAGATGATCGTCTCGTTTGTCGGGGGCCACGTGCTCTCCACCAAGGACCCGTTGGCCGAGAGTCAATGGGATTGGGAATTGTTTCCCAGCCTTGGCCACAAGTGAATGGCGTGCTGCCGAGGGCAAAGTCGGCATGAGTTTGCGGCGCAAGTTCGATCTCCTGTTGGTCCTCTTCGGCGTCTCCGTTGCAGTTAACGTGGCAGTCTCGGTGTGGTGCATCCGTGTCTACGTGGACAGGGCGACCAGTCGCTTTCACGCCTTCACCTCCGACGTGCGGCAAGCCGACACGGTCTGGACGCTGCTGGACGATCTGGTAACAGAACTCGAAACCCGCGCCAGACGAGCCAAACCTTTGGACGACGCCCGCCATCGTATTCTGTGCCGAAGGATCATGGAGCAGATTTCCGAACTCCCCTCGGCCGAGAACGACCAACAGAGCAAAGAACCCGACGCCCGGACTCGCCTGCTGGAGTTGGGCCGGCGGTTGTCGGACCGGAGCGAACAATACATGTCCTTGCTGGCCGACGGACGGCAGGAGGAAGCGGCCGGGCTCCTCTCCACGGCGATCGAGCGTGAATGTGTGAGCCCCATGCGACAGGCGCTGGCCCACGTTACGCGGCAGAGCAACAGGTCAATCACCCGGACGGCGGCGTCCGTGGCCCAGAAGCAGGACTGGGTGACGGCCATACTTTCCCTGAATGCGCTGGCGGTCTTCCTGCTGGTCGCCGTGGTCGTTCATCTGGTGCGTTACTGGATGCTCAAGCCGGTGGAAGAGATCAAGACCGCCACCGAAAAACATGCGGCCGGTGATCTGGGTTACCGCATTCCCGAGCATTCCAGCGACGAACTGGGCGTGCTGTCCTGTCAGGTCAACTCGATGGCCGACTCGCTGGCCGTGATCCAGCAACGCCTGATCGAACAAAGCCGGCTCGCGGCGGTGGGTGAAATGGCCGCATCTATCGCCCATAACATCCGCAACCCTCTGGCGGCAGTCCGGGCCACGATGGCGTACTGGATGAGAAAGGCGGACGGCAACGGCAAGATGCGCGAAAGTCTGGCCGAAGCCGTCGAGACGACAGATTCGTTGAACGTCTGGCTTCGCGAACTGCTTACCATGAACGCGCCGATCGAGTTGACCTACTGCACGGTTATGGTACAGCAGATCGTCAATCAGGTCGTCGAGGTCACCCGGCCGTTCGCCAAAAGCTGTGGCATTTGCCTCGAGTTGGAGGAAACGTCAGTCGAACGACAGTTTCAGGTGGACGTATCGCGGTTTCGACGAGCGTTGGCGGTCGTGCTGAATAACGCGATCGAGGCTTCGCCCCGTGGGGCGGTGGTCCGCGTTCTTATCCGCGACCGCGGCGAGCCGCCCGACCAGGTCGAACTCCGGGTGATCGACTCGGGGGCGGGCATCCCTGCGGAAATCCGCGACCGACTTGCCACGCCCTACTCCACGACCAAGCAGGGCGGCATGGGCATCGGCCTGTTCATGGCCAAGCGGACCGTGCAGGCCCATGGCGGGACGATCGAGTTCGAGGAGAACCCCGGCGGTGGCACGATCGTCACACTCCGGGTACCCATAACACTGTGCGACGGACCCGGCACGGCCGATACCGTAACGTCCGGACGGGAGAGCGCAAGTGAACCCAGCGACCGCCAATCCGCCTGAGCACGGCGAGAATATCACTCGCGTTCGCGAGCGCTGATTGGAAGGAACGGGAGCCTTGGCCAGGATTCTGATTATCGACGACGAACCGTCGCTCGTTCGCACCCTGCAAATGGAGCTTTCCGATCTGGGGCATGAGTGCCACGTCGCAGGCACTGTGACTCAGGCGTGTGGCGTTCTAGAGAAGCTCGATCCGGACCTGGCCATCATCGATATCAAGCTGCCCGACGGCAACGGCATCGAGCTGGTCCGGCGCATCCGGGAAGAGGACCGCCGCTTCCCCATCGTTATGCTGACCGCGTTTGCGTCGATCCCCAGTGCGGTCGAGGCCATGCGCGAAGGAGCCAACGACTACGTCGAGAAGCCCATCGATTCGCATCAGCTTTCCTTTATCCTTCAACGCAACCTGGAGGTCGAGCGGATCAAGGGGCGGCTTGAGCTTTACGAGCGCATGCTGCCCAACGGGCGCAGCGTACCGGAAATCATCGGCAAGAGTGATGCTTTCCGCCGCGCGATGGAACTGGCTTTGGATGCGGCTCGACCCGGTGTATCGTCGGCCTCGGCGATGCCCACCGTCCTGCTCACCGGGGAGACCGGGACGGGCAAGAACCTTGTGGCCCGGTACGTCCACGCCGTCGGCCCGCTGGCCGAGCAGCCGTTCGTGCACGTGGACTGCGCCGCCCTGCCCCGAGAGTTGATCGAGTCCGAGCTTTTCGGGCACAAACGAGGGGCGTTCACCGACGCGAAGAAAGCCAAGCGCGGTCTGCTGGAGATCGCTGCGGAAGGCACGGTCTTTCTGAACGAGGTCGGCGAACTGGCTCTTGAGTTGCAGAGCAAACTGCTGACCACATTGGAGGGCATGAGCTTCCGCCAGGTGGGCGGGACACGCGACATCAAGGCGAACGTCCGCATCATCGCCGCGACCAACGCCGACCTGGAAGAACGGGTGGCCGCCAGGACCTTTCGCGAGGATCTTTTCCATCGCTTGAACTCCTTCCGCATCCACCTGCCGCCGGTCCGTAAGCGCGACGACGACGCACTCCTGTTAGTCGACCACTTCGCCCGCGAGCTGGCCAGGAAGTACCGCAAGAAACCGGCGTCTCTTACTGAGGAGGCGAAAGAAGCCCTTTCTGCGTATCAGTGGCCGGGGAACGTGCGCGAAATCATCCACGTCATGCAACGCGCCACCATTGTGCAGAAGGATGGCCGCATCGGCATCGAGCACCTCGGCCTCATGAACCTCCCCCCCTCCCCAGCGGGGAACAGTCCGCGGGCCGATCCTGGTCACCGCCGCATCATGCGGGCGATGCGGCAGGCGGGCGGGAACATCTCTCAAGCCGCCCGCCTGCTGGGAATGAGCCGGACCACCCTGCGGCGACGGCTCGAATCCACGCCTGAATCGTGAGCTTAACGCCGTATTGCCGCATCGGTCTGTGGGCCGCAGATGCCGCAATCGATCGACCGACGCTCGATCAGTTGATCGGGGCGATGCAGAACGTCCAGGCGGATCAAGGTCTGTTCGTCTCCTGGGGAGGCTTCAAGTCGTCCGTGGACAGGGAGGTGCCGGCCCAGTTCTTCCGGGTGCGACTCTGGGACCAGAAAGCGCTGATCGAGCAGTAGCCGGCCCATTACGAGGCGTTGGACGAGGACCTGAGGACCGAGATCCCGCTGAAGCGCATCTGGACGACGGCATTCCAGGAGCAGATTGCGGTGGCCGAGTAGGAGGGCTGGAGGCGAGGAACGACCAGCAGGCCATGATTGAGTTGGAGGGTGGGCCGCCCACCGGCTCCGCAGCACCTGACAAGCCCTATCGCAACCCGCTGCGACGGTCACTTGCGTCAAGTCGCGACCAGGGCTGAAGATGGCGGAGGGCGCTTGACGCGCCCTGACGAGCGTGAGACCTACGACACGCAGGAGTTTGACTTCGAGCAGGAACTCAACCGCTTCTGGGCCAACGTCGTCGGACCAGACGAGCACCTGCGCCAAAGCATCCTGTCCGCCCTGGCGGCCATCAAGCCGGAATGGAAATCGGTGACCATCTCCTCCGACGGCACCGTCACCTTCCGCCACGCTAACGGCTCAGAGCAAACCCTCGAACCGCCACCAGAAGCCTCCTCGATACCCACGGCCGAGTGAGTGTCTCGGACGGGGGGCTGTCTCTCCGCTGATCCCCCGTACAGGCCAGAATCGGCGCTGCCCCGCGAGGCGCCCGGCTGATTCCTCAACCCGGCTGCTTTAACCATGGCGCTGGCCGCCATGCGACACACACGCGAGAATCCATTCCCCCACCCACGTTTGCCAGCACCCTCTTCTAGCGACCACAGAAACGGATCCCTCCACCAGTCGGGACGAGATCGGGCTCTCATCGCAACACACTCTCATAGGGCAGAGCCGTCGGAGGGCATGATCATGCGTTGAAGAACACGGCTACCCACGACTCCCTCGCCAGGGAGCACGGTACCCGGCAAGAGACTATCCTCGCTGCTGAAAGCTCCGCACCGTCGACGCATGCGAATCGGGAGGGCCCGGCCCGCAACGGTCACCTCGAATGTCCCAACACACCGGGGCCGGACCCGGACCTCCCCAGCCCGGGCCTATAGCGGCTCCGCTGACGCGATGTGTTCGGCCCATCGCAGGTGTTGTGCCCAGGGCCGTTCATACATGCCTAGTCCTTTCCCACTATCCTGGAATACTGTAGTCCGTGTAGTCAAGGGCCGGCAAATGCTCCACTTCTTTCCAGACCTCATCAGGCACTGCATCCGCACCAATCGCGCGGAGAAGCATGCCCGCAGCCCTCTTTTGACGTTCGTCGCCGTGTTTCCACAAATGAACCAAAGGTGGAACCGCAGCCTTGCCGAGAGATGTGATTCTCTCAAACACCCGCGCATTCGACGGAATGTTCCCAGGAAATGACAGATCCGTTGAATGACACGACAAACGGAGATTCTCTACTATAGTGCTAGTCACAATCCCACGGGCAAGCAGGGTCTTGGCTACCTGGTACCGCACCGTGCTATCTTGGTGACTTAGAGCACTCCGAAGCAGGGACGTTGCCTCACTCGTCCCAATGCTGGCGATCGCCCCAACGGCAGCCAACCGGTTGTCTTTGTCCGCGTCGTCCAGGCTCATTCGCAAAGTGTCGACAACGTTGTAGCTTGCGGGAACACTTCCCAGGACATGAATGGCTTTGCGTCGCGCTCTCCTAGTGCCGCTTTGGGCTACGCGAATCAGATGTGGAAAGCCACAGGACCCCATATCCCCCAATGCCGAAACTGTCGATTCCGCGACACGCTCGTCCTCGTTTGCGATCTCTGCCAAGACTGATGCCGACCGCGATCCTCCGATTCGACCCAAGGCAGCGATTGCAGTCCGCCTTAAAGGATCATACTGCGACGACGCAATACCTATAAGCATGGGCTCAGCAACCTGCGCGTTCATATCAACCAATACGTTGATCGCTCTTTCGCGGATCTCCTGGTCATTAGATCGTAGCACGTAGAGCAGCGTCTTGATTCTTTCTGGTATCGGTCTTATGACTGATAGGACCCTCTCGACGCCAGCTTCCCAGTTCGCAAAGAGGTCGACCCACTGAATATCTCTAAGTGACTGACCACCTCCGATATCAATGTCGGGGATATCGCACTCAGATAGACGAACAGGAATGAACCACGTTTGTGTTTGAGGATATTGACGCAACTCGTCGATCGCCAAAGTAAGTTCCTCGTTCATATACGTCTTGGTGCGGCTTGCATACTCAGTTGAGAAGCAGGCGATGAAAAACTCGCCTCTGCGGATGGCTCGCCTTATTGCATGTTTCCATCGCGACCCAGGCTGGATTCGCTCTCTGTCGAGCCAGACCTCGATACCTTGCCTGGCGAGGCTGTCACGAAGCTGACGGACATGTCCCAGGTTCTCCGAGACGTATGAGATGAAGACGTGTGGCAGTGTGCTCGCGTCCATAAGACGTGTCTCGATATGACCGAGTGGCAATCCGGATTCCGTATAGACCGGCAAAGGCGGATCGTTTCCTTTTGTATGAACCTGCTATATCCTAAGTCGTTCAGGACTCTAGGTCCTTCGTTCTTCGTGACACATCTCCTGTTCTCGTCTCGTCGGTCGATCGGCTGTGGCGTCGCCTGCCAATGGGCTGACGTAGCTGAGAAAGCAGTCTGGGCTGAGACGAGTGGCTCAGGCTGTGATCGGGGGGGGCCAAGTTGCCGTGGGCATCTTGCACCGCGCACACTCCTACGGTGGACGCCTTCGCCGGCCGAGTCGCTCGCCGTCCGACTTGGTCGGGATAGCGCTAGGATAGCCGGAAGGGCCTCCACCCGCAACGACGGCATTTCCGGCCGTGGCGCGAACGAGAACGGGTTTTCTGTTTGGCGGAAATCGATTCTCGGCCCGGCGGGATTCCTAGGCAAGGTGCCTGAACTGTGGGTCCTGCATCCGCCGGACCGTCAAGGCCAACTCCAGGTCTGTCGTTACGCCGTTCCCGCGCTGGCGTCGCGCTGCCTGTCTGGACCCAGGCCTCTCCCAGCGTGCCGGGACACGTCCCGTCCGCCGCCGGCGGCACAGGAAGCCCAACTGCGAGGGTCGGTTGTTCTTGACCTGGGGCGCCACATTCTCGCCAGTGGCGGCGCCCACGAAGGTGCGCCCTCGGCGGCCGCCTTCGGGTGAAGCTTGGACCCGGCTGGGGTAGAACGGCCAACTGCCAACCGAGCATGAGGAAGCCCGACGATGCGGGGAGGATCGAAGTCGAGATGGATTGTGGAGGGATACTATGAACCATAGAACACCCGTGAAGGAACTCTGGTGCGACGCGATCCACGAGGTGCCCGTGGACTTCGATTGGTCCGAGGGATTCGCGGACTGTTGGGAGGTCGTCTACCCGGACTTGGACCATTGGGCTGCAAAACAATGCCGGGAGTGGCTCGATGATCGGGGATACGACCACGAACATCTCGACGATCAAGAAGAAGGCGACTACATCGACGACCTGCGAGAGATCGTCCGCGAGAGGATGTACGAATCCGACGATTACGCCCCGGTCATGAGCTACTACTACCCGCTGCCGAATCTGCGGATGAGCGCCGAGCGGGCCCAGGTGGCCATCGACGATACCAACTGCGTGGTGGTCAACATCAAGGACGAGTACGGCGATTGGGAAATCGTCCTGGCCTTAGCTGGGGGCGGGATGGATCTTGAGTTGGGACATCTGCGAGGCGTACATGCTGCTCGGCTACCCGCCCCCGCTCCACTTCTGCCGCCTGCCCAGGTTCGCCGGCTGGAGACTCACTGCCCAGCGCGCCTGGATCATCGTTGGCTGCAACCGCTCCTGCCAGGTCGCCATGGCCCAGGCCAGATCCAGCCTCCGCGACCTCCGCTCGGTTCGCCAGGCTCTCAAGGCCAACAACGCCGCATAATCCAGGCGACACGAATTCCCGCATTTCGCATCGGCACCGTACGGCACGACCCTCTCGTCGGTAGAACCCTTCCGTAACGGGCTTCTACCTGGAGCCGAAGGATCGTCCGCGGACGGATCGCGTTGTCGTTGCCGGGCATCATCGGCCGGGCTGGTGTGTTCAAGGCGTGAGCGACGACGAAATCAAACGCTCCAGGCCTCTCACCATCAGGGAGACCGCCAGGCTCATGAGGCGGCGGGAAGAGAAGGTCATCGCGCTCATCGAAGCCGGAAGGCTACGGTTCATCCAGCAGGGCCGCAGCCGGTACGTGCTGCCTGAGGACGCCCGTGCGTATCTTCGGGACGAAGCGCAGGTCAAGCAGGTCCGAAGGCGACGCAAGGTGAAGCGCCAGGACATCGATCCCATATTGGCCGAGCTACTCGACTGAGTCCAGGCTCTTGGTGATCCACGCCATCAGCTGCCGGTTTTGCGGAGTGACGGCGCGGAGGTATCGGTTGGTCGTCTCGATGCTGGTGTGCCCCATGAAGTCTCGAAGCGCGACCACGCTGACCTTGGGCCTGGAACCGTACGCCGTCCCGCCGAGGTGCCGGAGCGTGTAAAACCCGCCTGACCATTCCGAACCCGACCGCTCCAACAATCGTACCCAGGCGTTCCGCAGCGCGCTGGATTTCGTGTACGACACCTTGCCTGCTCGATCTCCAGACTGCTTGGAGCGGAGGATTACGATGGGGTGCCCATCGCTGGTCGTAAACACTAGGTCATTGGGCTTGGTGGGGTGCTCGTGGAGATAGGCCTTGAGCTGCGCCCACACCCTCGGGAACATTGGACCGTACCGGTCCACGCCGGTCTTGCCTCGTCGAAGATCGAAGTTGTGCTTGTCGAAATGGATCGGCTTGCAGCGGGCGATATCCTGGGGCCCGAAGGCACAGCCGAGGGCGAGCCAGATCCAGGTGCGCTCCCGGTGCGTGGCGGCCTTGAGTATCTTCTTCAGGTCCGAAACCGTGGGCAGCGCTCGCCGGCTCGGTTTCGTGTCGTTTCCGCCGTACATGCGGACGTCGTCCCTCGTGAGGCTGAGTTGGACCCGATAGGGTTCGCGGGCGGCGAAGCGCACCATGTCCCAGAAACGCTGGCGGAGCTTATTGACGAACGACGGTCCCCACCGCTTGGTGAAGTCGAGGAACATGTCTTCGTACTCGCTGACGGTGAACAGCGAGCCGAGGTCCGTGCTCCGGAACCGCACGCCGAGGTTCTTCTTCGTCCACTCGACGATGGTCAGAACCTGCCGGCGAATGTCGTCGCACGTCTGCTGGTTGACGGTCCCCCGCTTGTGGTCGTCGTCGAAGCCGCGGACCCGACGGCCCTGCCGCTCAAGGTAAGCCGAGCTGACGGCCACGAGGCTGGTGTCCGTTACGGGCTTGTCTGCCTCGGCCTGGCGGCTTATGATCTCGATGTCCGGGTTGGAGCGCTCGGCGAGCCAGAGGTGGTAGAGATGTTCGGATTCCTTCCGGTCCTTGGTGAAACGCTTGCGCTTGGGTTTGCCATCGTCGTCACGGTAGGCTGCATAGTAGCGCCCCGTGTGCCGTTCGGGCTTCTCCGAGAGTTGCGGGGTCCGGTGCCGTGTTCGGTCCATGTTCGCCTCCCTTCGCGAGCGCCTGCCACCTTACTCGGCTTCGCTGCGGTTGGCAACTTAAGGCGGAAAATGGGCGGAAATCGGCGGTTTTTTGGCAACTTAAGAGGCTGTGATATCTTGAGCAGAAAGCGACGTAAGTACTTGTAAACTAAGCACTTCGGGGCGTAGCTCAGCCTGGCTAGAGCGCCTGCTTTGGGAGCAGGAGGCCGCAGGTTCAAATCCTGTCGCCCCGATTCAGACATCCGTCAGCACGGCGGCGGAACCGCCTGCCGTGTGTTTCCTGAGTTCCCTTCCGCTTCCATACGGCCGCGCAGTCGGCACCGGCTTCCCTTGCAGAACCACAATACAATGGCTTTCCAGCTTGCGATCCAGGAACTGTCTGCCGGAGCGACAGAGCCCACCCGACGATGGGCCCGTCACTTCTTGCGATTGTGCCCGCCCTTGCCGCCGGACCGCCTGCGCCGCGAATGACGACGCCAGTCACCGAGCAGTTGGTTGACTTCATCTATGTCGAAGGCCGCCGGGTCAAACTCTGGATCCATCCACTCCGCGACGTCTTCGTGGTCCGGATGCTTCGGATCCGCAAGAGCCTCCAGCTTGGCGTAATAGCCCCACACGCCGCCGCTATCCTCCGGCGGACAGGCTCGCTTGCCCGCCAGGCACTTCGGATACCGCGTATTCGGCTCGGCGCCATGGACCCTGATGACCTCGATGGTGTGCTCCCAACCATCGCCGAAGTCGTACTCATAGACGAGCTTGGCCTTGGGTCTGGGGCACAGTTCGCCGAGCGCCACCAGGTCTTCATCCTCGCCATCCAAGCCGTCGAAACCCGCGTCGTTGAATATGCGCTCGCTGCGATTCGCCGTCGCGATCTCGTCCCACCGCCCGGCGCACATCAGGCTCGCCAGCTCATGCGGATCTGGCTTCCGCTTGCCCGTCTTCAGGCGGAAGTCGTGCATGTGGCAGTCCTCCCAGCCCATGACGATCTGCGCGATCTCGTGCAACTCGGCCAGCGTGACGTCACTCGGAACGGCGAAGCGACGCCACACCGGCGGCTTTGGGCCACACAGCGTAATCTTCAACTCGTGAATACTATCGCCGGTACCTGCTGAGGCCTTAGCCATGACCAAGCTCAACTTGACGGGCCGCCCGGGCAAGGAGCAACGGGCATAATCTCCATACGCTGACGTCCAGCGCTAATCTGGCCACAATGCGTGCACCGCGCTCGCCCATCATACCCGATCATGGACCCCGGCGCCTTCCCCTCTCGGCCAGCTACCGCTGCTGAGACGTTCGCATGAGGCCGGGCCCGCCGCTGTAAGAATCCCCCGCGCTCGTGCCCCTCCCCGTCCGACAGAGACGCCCCCGTCAATACGTGCCCCGCAAGTCGCGAACACGAAGGTTGCCCTCCACGTCCGCGGCCTTCGCCTCGCCCCACGGCCTGAATCGTACCGTCGTCAGCGCACCGGGAAACAGGGCCAAGTAGTTGTCGCCGAACACGCCCGGGATGGCGCCGCTGTCCAGCTCCACGAACAGCGCCGGAACATCCGTACCGAGACTCACCTCGACGCCCTCTTCGCAACCCGCAACACCGACGTCAATGGTCGGCCTTCGCAGGTTCAGTCTCTTGTACGGTGCAAACACGTGAAAGGACTCGTGGTGATAATCCCCGGCCGCAACCGTCAGCCTGACGATCCGGTCCTCGTCCGGTATGTCCGGCCCGAATAGGTCCGCCGGCGCTAACTCGCCCACAACTCGGCTCGCCTGCCCGGGCAGCGAAAAACGCTCCTCGACACACTGCACGCGTTCACCCGCCAGGCTCCACGCCTCCAACGTGAATGTGCCGTTCAGCTCGCTCCGAACGTCGCTTGTGGCCCAGAGCTGCATCACGCCGCCCTCGCAGACGATCGAGCCCATAACCGGAGCGTAGAACCGCTTCGCGAAGTAGTGCGCCGCCTTGTAGCCCAACTCGTAGTCGATGCTCGCCCAGGACGCGACCACCCAGCAGTCCTGCAACTGCCAGTAGAGCGTGCCCATGCACCGCGGCCGGTTGCGCCGCCAGTGCTCCACCGCCTGTTGCAGCGCCAGCCCGTGCGTGACCTGGCTCAGATAGCACAGGTCGTCGAGGTCGGACGGCTTACGGAACAGGCGATCGATGGCCTCCGCGATGATCGCGTTGCCACGCTCGTGTCGTTGATGGTGCCGCATGACCGGGCTGGAGATGTCGGCCACGTCCTCATCGACCGCTCTGCGCAACGTCGCCAGTGACGGAAACGATTGAAACCCGAACTCGCTGCAGAAACGCGGAACGACCTCCCGGTATCTCTCGAACGGTTTGCCCCCGTGCCAGACCTCCCAGAAGTGTGCGTCACCCCGGTTCAGGTCATTGGGATCACCCTCGCCGCCGTTGGAGGGCGAGCTGGGCCACCACGGCCGCCCCGGATCCTCGTCCGCGACGATGGGCGCTATGGTCCCCACAATCAGCCGGTCGTAGTCCGGCCGCAGAGACGGGGCATCCTTGTCCCAGCGCCACCAACTGACCACCCCCCACTCGTCCTCGTTGTCGCCGCACCACAACACGATCGACGGATGGTTGATCAGCCGGCGGACTTGGTGCCGAACCTCGCCCGCCACCTCGCCCAGAAACGCGTCGTCGGCCGGGTACGCCGCGCACGCGAACATGAAGTCCTGCCAGACCATGACCCCCTGCTCGTCGCACAGGTCGTAGAAACTGTCTGCCTCGTATATCCCCCCGCCCCAGACACGCAGCATATTCATGTTGGCATCGACCGCCGCCGCGATCAGCCGCCGGTAGCGGTCGGGCGTGACGCGCGTCGGGAACGGATCGGCCGGTATCCAGTTCGCCCCCTTGCAGAAGACCTCCGCCCCGTTGATCCGGAACAGAAACGTCTCGCCGACCTCGTCCGGCTCGCGAACCAGCTCCACCGTCCGCAAACCGACGCGCGTGTCGGCCCGGGCCTGCTCCACACCCTCGGCATCCAACCAGCGGACAGCGACCGGATACAGATGCGCTTCGCCGAACCCCCTCGGCCACCACAGCCGCGGCGACTCGATCAACACCTCGGCACCGACCACCGATTCCCCCGCCACGAGCCGCACCGGGACCACGGCCTCGGCGCCGCCCACGCGCACCTCGAGCCGTCCTTCCGCCGCGCCCGGCGCCATCATGTGCGCGCCGACCGTCAACCGAACGCGATCACGTTCATGCTCCTGACGCGTCGTAACGCACTCGATCCACGGCCCATCGCTCGCCACCAGGCGAATGTCGCGCCAGATTCCCGACGTCGGCAGACACGGCCCCCAGTCCCATCCGAACTGGCATTGGGCTTTCCTGATGTACGGACGATAGACCTTCCGCTTCCGCCCCGTGCCCCAACCGTACTCCGTCCCCGGCAGTTCGTAGGGCAGCTTCCTGCTCTGCTGTTGCCCGTAGCCCACCGGCGAGCCGAACGTGATATGGATGTGGTTCCTGCCCTCACGAAGATGAGACGCCACGTCGAACCGGTACCGGCGAAACATGTTGCGCGTCTCGCCCACCGGCCGGTCGTTGATTGCGATCCGGGCCACCGTGTCCAGCCCGTCACAGATCAGCCACTGCCCCCCACGGGCGACAAATCCCGCGTCCAGCTCGAACGTCCGTTCGTACTCCCAGTCCACCTCGTCGATCCACAGCACCTCGAGTTCGTTCATGCCCACCAGCGGATCGGGGATACGGCCCGCCCTCAGCAGGTCGGTATGCACGCAGCCCGGCACCGTCGCGGGAGTCCAATCCCGCGTCCCCACCTGCCGAAACCGCCAATTGCCGCCGAGCTCAACGACGTCGCCCACTTGGAAAACCTCCTTCGGGCAAACAGACACGACCTCTGGCGCGCCGGACCGGCCGCCATCCGATCACTCGCCCACGACGAACGTCCCCTCGACCAGCTTCGCGCTGCCGAGTGCGCCCCCACGACTCCCCGGCGACACCCCGCCCACTGTGACGACGAACTCACCCGGTTCGACGACGGCCCTCCCGTCGTTGCCGATCAGGCACATCAACTCCGGCGTGATCCGGAATCGCACCGTCTTGCTCTCCCGAGGCTTCAGGGCCACCCGGCAGAAACCTTTGAGCGCATGGATCGGCGTCTCGACCGAGGCACGCACGTCACGAAGATAGAACTGGACCACTTCCTCGCCGGCCACCCGCCCGACGTTCTCCACCGTGACCACGACCTCCACCGCCTCCCCCTTCCGCACCGCCGACGGCGCCAGCGTCAGGCCACTGTACGCAAACTCGGTATAGCTCAACCCGAACCCGAACGGATACAGCGGTTCTTCCGTCATGTAGCGGTAGGTCCGCCCGGCCATGCCGTAATCCTCGTATGGCGGTAGCTGCTCCAGAGATTTCGGAAACGTGACTGGCAGCCGGCCCGACGGACACGCGTCCCCGAAAAGAACGTCCGCCACCCCGTTCCCGCCTTCCTCACCGGGATACCATACGTAAAGGATCGCATCCGCCAGCTCGTGGACCTCCGGAATCGCCATCGGCCCCCCTCCGGTCAGAACGAGAATGATCGGTTTGTCATTGCCCGCGCGCAACCTCTTGAGAAACTTCACCTGGTTCGCCGGCAGGCCGATCTCCAGACGATCACCACCGTGTTTCGACGCCGTCAATTCGCCCTCTTCACCCTCCAGCAGCCCGGACAGCCCCATCACCGCGATG
>Ga0307380_10005965_pt1 | contig 16118 bp, 14 predicted proteins | sample UN3MG_FD_202239 | JGI IMG/M metagenome (GOLD analysis project Ga0307380, IMG submission 202239) | Soil microbial communities from Risofladan, Vaasa, Finland - UN-3 | ecosystem: Environmental > Terrestrial > Soil > Coastal area > Acid sulfate soil | place: Finland: Risofladan, Vaasa | collected...
AGATGACTCGCATGGTCGTATTGTATGGCGGATCGGAGAGGAGCGGAAGGTGCTCACAACTCGAGAGTAGGTTCTTGCCGTCCGCCAAGTCTTCGCGGGGGAGTCGGACGCTGTGGTCGTAGCGGGTGAGGCGTGGAATGGATCGTCTCAGATACGACGGGCGTTTCGGGCGGCGAAGTCACCGGCACGATCCACGTCGAGCAAGTGGTCGATGACGCCGGCTCCGCGTACATGGCCCTCGTGGCCCTTCCGCCTCAAGACGGCAGTGGCGAGCATCTCGGCATCTTCTCGTTGGGGGCGATCGCCTATCACCTCTTCTCCGGGCAGGCCCCGGCAGGCAATGCCCTGGAATTGAGCGAGAAGCTCCGCGAGACCAAAGGGCTCCAAATCAGCTCGGTGGTCAACGGAGCCGGCGAGAACCTTCAGTTCCTGTCCGTCGTGTTCTGGCGTCTGAGGAGGTCTCCGAGCGATGGTCGCGGCGCGCACGGGCACAGTTGGACGGCGCGCGACATGACGCGCCCTGGGCACGAGCAGATTCCACGGTGGTCGTCTCGGGCCCCGAGCGATCCGTATGGTGGACGTTTGACGGAGCCCGCGCGAACTCTGCCGTCGCTGCCGCCTTGGCGGATCAGGGATGCCGTCGCGTGGAACACGACAACCTGTCGATCGGAATTGACCAGGACTTTGCTGCTGAACAGCTACACTCGTGCATCGGGGGGGTCCGTGCGCGAGGTCCCCAAGACCTGCGGGTGCAGGTCTCCGATGAAGCGATCCGGGAGCTGAAATTCTCGCTGTGTCTACCTTACGGCTTGACGCAACACGCGTTGGAGCTCAGGCTGGCTGATGAACGTGCCATTAAGACGGCTCTGGCCGAGCCGGTGCGATACGTCGGATACTGATCACTCCGATGATCGACGAGCGATCCAACCAACGATTCGAGTTCTGGACGGAAAACGCTATTCGCCAAGGCGCTTGGGACGGACGTATTCTCGAAGCCGCGGACGCGTTTGAGGACTTCGGCACCTACTACCTGTACTACCACGGAAATGGCGGCGATGGGTACCAGCTTGGCGTGGCAACCTCTTCGCATCCGCTGGGCCCGTTCAAGAAGCACGGTGATGCGCCCATCCTTGAACGTGGCCCGTCCGGGAGTTGGGACGACGTTCACGTGGCTTGTGCCATGATTCTCAAGGAGGACGCGAGCCGATACCTCATGTGGTACTCCGGCAGGGGGTCGTCCGAAGAGAATCGAAAGTGGAGCATCGGCCTGGCCACAGCCGACAATCCGCTGGGACCATGGGAGAAGTGCGAAGGCAATCCGATTGTCGAGGATTTCGGCTACGTCGGAGGCGTGGTTAAGGCCCACGGGAAGTATTGGCTCTACACGGCCCACCCGATCGGCTCGACGGGCCCCGACTACAGCCCGATGTCCTTGGCCACGGCCGACAAGCCGGAAGGGCCGTGGACGATCTATGCCCAAAACCCGGTTCTGAAACAGGGCGAGTGGGGCGAGTGGGACGATGGCGGCTTCTCCGAGGCCGAAGTGCTCTACCACAGCGGCGTGTTCCACCTGTTCTACGGCGGGGCCAAGCTGTACGCCCCCCGAATCCTGACCCGAGAGAGTATCGGATACGCCTACAGCTTCGACGGATTCCACTTCCTCAAGTACGGTCGCAACCCGGTCGCGACGCGCGAAGCCGAACCGAACGCCGCGGCTTATGCCGAGGTGCATAGCATCCTCGAACCGCCGTTCGTCTACATTTATCACACCTTGCGTTACGAGAAGCCGTGGCGGGAGCGATTCAAGCCGCAGTTTCCGGCCGTGGAAGACCTGGGGGTGCAAGTGCTGGTTCTCGAACGGCCCTTCAGCCTCGACGTGCCGGTCATGGATTTGCCGTCCTTGGCGCCGGGAAGGACCACGGCGCTCGACGATTCGCCGGCAGTTGCGCTGGGCCACGTGGCCCGGGCGGCGCTGACCGTCGCGTGCACTTTCAAGGAGGAAGCGAAGCGGGGTGTCCGACTCCACGTTCGCTCCGGTCCTGATGGGCTGAAGTACGACACGACGGATCTGTACACGTTGGAAGTCGGCCTGGCTCCCGGCCGGACCTGTCAGCAGACGTTCCCACTGGCCCCGAACGTCCGCTTCATCAAAGCCCTGGTAACCAACCTCGACTCGTCGGAGAGCGTCTGCGATCTCAAGGTTACGGCCACGTTGGGCGGTTAAGGATCGCAGAAACAATAAGCGGGGCACGATTCCATCGTGCCAGGCACGTTGAAAACGCGCCCCACGGCCATATCGCGACAGTTGTTTCTTGCGCGATCCTTACCCCCTACCTCTCCGCCGACCGGCAAGGGGCGGCCGTGCCAGTGCGGACGTTCCGAGAGGTACCGATCAGAGGCCCCAACGGGCCAGGCGTCCGCGCCGGCCGCGACTTTCCAGGTGTTGCCGAGCCGAGTGAGGCAAACCGGCGTTGTCGGCTGTCGACACAACCGGCACTACCGTTGCATCAGGAAGCGCAAGTCGCGGCGGAGGGACGCCACGGGCATGGCGCGGTGCCGCCAGGTTGACTTGCGATTGCGTGAACCTAGTGTTTTTTTGGCAGGCCAATGAGAAATGCGGCGTCGGCTCGTGCCGGCCTTCGAACTGAAGAGCTACCGCACGCCCATTTTTGGCCGACTGCTCGCCCGGGAGGGTGCGGGAAAGCACGAAATGCCCGTTTGGGAAGGGAAGACTTATGAAGCCACGTCGAGGGTTTACACTGGTCGAGCTGGTCGTGGTCGTGATGATCCTCGGGATTCTGGCGGCGATTGCGCTGCCGAGAATGGTGAATATCACCGGAGATGCCACCGACAATGCGGCCAGGTCGTCGCTGAACACGCTCCGCGACGCGATCGAGACGTTTGCCAGCCAGAACGGGGGGACCTGGCCCGGCGACGATGAGGGCGATCTGAAGACAGACCTCCGGCCCTATCTGCGGGGCCCGTTCCCGAAATGCCCCGTCGGGGACGGCGAAGCAGATGGCGTCAAGGTTGTCAGCGACGGGACTTCGCTCTTTGGGACCGGCGAGGACGGCTCGGCCGGCAAGAAGATGTGGGCATACGACAAGACCACCGGCGAGATCATCATCAATTACAGCGCGAACTCCGAGAGCGGCCTTCCCTACGACGAGCTTTAAGGCCCGTCCCGGCGAAGCTGCCCCGTCGAGCACGTCGAACATCCTAGTGGTCTGTCCAATTCGAGTTTACGGGTGCCACGGGCATCTTGCCCGTGCTCTCGTAGCTGCACTGGCGAGACGCCAGTGGCACCCGACCGGCAAAGTCAATCTGGACAGACCACTAGGGCTGCCTCGGCATACGGTTGGCAGTCCTGGAAGCGACTTCCGACAAATCTGCGCGCTGCAAGTCCGACCTTCTCTGAGAGCGTCCCCTCTCGCCAAACGTGTTGGCCGCAACGCGACGTGCTTGTCGCCTGAGCCGCGTACGGTGAGGCTGTTGCCGAGCACGGCCCATTGCACTTCTTGAAGTGTAGCCCGATAGCACGGCCCCCAACAGCTTCCCCCGGGGAAACTGGACACGCCCAGTAGGCCCCAACCGCCGTGCTATATTTGCACGGAGCGCAGCCGGCTGTCAAGGGTGGTCGACCCGAAGGGCAGAGGCCGATTTGACCGCCGTGGGCGGCCTTACGTGCCAGGCTCCGGGCCTGCCACGTGAAGGCACAACGAGCTTCACCCCAGGAAGACTGGACCGAGGCCGCCGACCGAGGATTGGACGATGAGCGAAGAAGTCAAGCACGTCTTGGTTGCCGAGGACAACATGGCCACGGCGACGGCGATCCGCTACAACCTCGAAAAGGCAGGGCTCAAGGTGACGGTCGCCCGCTGCGGAGAGTCGGCTTGGAAGCTCTTGAGCGAGCGCGATTTCGATCTCGTGGTCAGCGACTTTCAGATGCCGGGAATGACGGGGGGCCAATTGTGCGAGAAGATGGGGCAAGAACCCCGATTAGCAGGTATCCCGATGATCCTTCTGACCGCGAAAGCCCTGGAGCCTGATTCGACCCACCCGTTGCAGGTGCTCCGCAGCTTGGGCGTGGTGCCGCTGCGGAGAATCATGCCCAAGCCGTTCAGCCCGCGGGAACTGGTCCAGACTGCGCGCGAGCTCCTGGAGGCCGGTGCGGCCACCTCGTGAATCCGATTGGAGGGGCAGGAGACGATGTTGGGGAAAACGTTCCGTCTTGAGCTCTCCCGACGCGTGACCGCCTACTACCTCGTGTTTGGCCTGGCCAGCGTCGTTTGGCTGATGGCCGGGGTCGTCGCGGTTCACGACGCCATGGAGGACGCGCGCGCGGAAAAGGAATGCCTGGCGCGGATGCGGGCCGCCGCAAGCGCCGTGCGATCCGCCGCCGTCCGTGAAGATCGCGACTTCCAGGCGCTGGTCGACCGTTTCCACTCGCAATGGGATTCCGCGTACTGTGCGGTCGCCTCCGACGACGGCCACTTCCTCGCGCACTCCTCGATCGGGCAGGTCGGTCGCCGTCAACGGGTTCCCTCGGGGGAAACCGCCACGTGGGACGACGTCGAGCGGACTCGCTACGTGGACGGCGAATCCGGGGTCTTGCGGGAATACCGGGTCCCGGTCAGGATCGGCGGCGAGGCCCGCGGGATCTTCGTGATGGCCGTCCCGGAGCCGGATACTTGGGAGACGGTGCTATCGCTCGGGAGCCACGCCCCGGCAGCGATTCTCTTCCCGATGGTCATTCTCGCCCTCGGCGCCGTTGCCTTGCGTCGAACGGTCCGGCCGATGGCGGAGGTGGAAAGGCAACTTCAGCTTCTGGCAACTGCCCCTTCCGGCGCGCAGGCGGACCTGCATCCGATCAAGTTTCCCAGCCCGGTTGGGGTCGGTTGGAACCGGCTCGTCCAATGCCCCGGCAACGGCAGCCCGCGGCCCGACCTGGAAACGCGGCTGAATCAAGCGTTGGAGACGTTTCGCGAAAGCAAGTTGGAGCAGGTCCTCAACAGCCTCGCGGATGGTATCGCCGTCACGGACGAAAACGGGGTGATCACGTTTGCCAACAACGCGCTGGCCGGATTCCTCGGAATGGGCATGACGGGCCAGACACTGTCCGGCAAGACGATCGAGCAATGCCTGGGGCTCGAGGCCGCCGGAGAGAGAGCCGCGGAATTGCTCGCCCCGGCTCTCCGAGGACGGACCCTGGTGGCGGAAATCGAGCGTGCCGGAGAGACGTCGGAAGGCGTGCTCCGCGTGGCACGCTCCCCCCTGCGGTCTGCTGAGAGGAAGGCAAACGGAGGAGCCGTGTGGATCATCCGAGACGTCACCCAGCAGAAGCTCGCTGATCGCATGCGCGACCAGTTCGTGAATGCCGCCACGCACGAGTTGCGTACGCCGATGACCAACATCAAGGCCTTTGCCGAGATGCTCGCAGACAGCGAGGTGACCGACGTCGAGCAGCAGAAGATGTTCTGCAACACGATCAACGACGAGGTCACCCGGCTGGCCCGCTTCGTCGACGATCTGCTGCATCTCAGCCGCATGGAGGTCGGATCCACGTCGCTTCACCAGCAGCTCACCGACACGGAGCGATTGCTGGGCGAGGTGGTCAACAAAGTACGCCCTCAGTTGGAGCAGAAAGGCATTGCGTTCGAGGTCGACGTGCCGGCCAGGTTGCCCGAGCTTGTCGTGGACAAGGACAAGGTCACGGTGGCCCTGGTCAATCTGCTGGGCAACGCGGCCAAGTACACTCCCGAAGGGGGGCGAGTCCGGTTCCACGTCGAGGTGTCGGATAGCGCAATGCGGATCGACGTGGAAGACACCGGGATCGGCATCTCGGCGGAGGACTTGCCCAAAGTGTTCGAGAAGTTCTTCCGCAGCTCGGATCCGAGGGTGCACGAGGAGACCGGCAGTGGTCTGGGGCTCTCCCTGACCAACGAGATCGTACGACTGCACGGCGGCAGGATAACCATCCAAAGTGAGTTGGACAAAGGCTCCACGTTCACCGTCACCCTGCCCTTGTCGGTGGAGAAAGCGAAATGTTCGAGCGCGTGACCCAGGGCGCCGTGGACGTGATCCGCGGAGATGCTCCGCTCAACGCAGAGCACGCCGAGGAGGTGTCGCTCCTGCTCGCAGGGTGTCTCTCCAGCGGTCGGCCGTACGTGGTGCTGGATTTCGACAAGGTCCCGTTGATCGACAGTGCCGGTCTGGAGCTTGTTTTGGACTTCCAGGAGAAGCTCCAGCAACTGGGCGGTGCCTTGAAGCTCGCGTCGGTCAACTCGCTGCCGAGCGATATCCTCTCGGCCACCGGAATCCGGGAGGGTTTTGAGATCTTTCCCGAAGCCTTGTCCGCGGTGGGGAGTTTCGTGCGATGAGCCAGGCCGCCACCGCCATCGAGCCCCGTTCTCCCCTGAAGACCGGGAAAGAAATGTTCCCGGCCGGGGAGGCTCCGGCTTCCCAAGCGAAGGGGCCCCCGATTGCGTTCCTGGGCGAGCAGTTGCTGGCGGCCGGGGTGATCAACTCCGACCAGCTCGAAGAGGCCCTCCGCCGGCAGCACGACATGGGCCTGAAGCTCGGCGAGACCCTGATCCAACTCGGATTCGTCACGGAGGACGAGATCCTTCCCTACGTCGGGCGGCGGTTGAACATCCCTGCGGTCCGCCTTCGAGATGGAATGGTGGACCCGTTCGTCGTCCGTCTGATCCCCCGGGAAAGGGCCGAATCGCTCGATGCCCTGGCGCTGTTCAAGGTGCGCGACACGCTCAGTGTCGCCATGGCGGAGCCGCAGGACCTCCAGCAGATCGACGAGCTGGAGCGCGTCACCAACCTGAGAGTTCGTGCGGTGCTGGCCAGCCGCAGCAGCATTCGGCGGATGATCGAGCGCTGCTACGAAAAAAACTTCCAGGTCGATACGGTCACCGCCGACCTGGACCAATCGGCCGTGGAGATCCCGGAAGATTCCGTGACGCTGGACCTCCAGCTCGCCGAGACTTCGGACGAGAGCAGTCCGGTCATCAACCTGGTGAACTACTTGATCACGCAGGCCCTCCGGCAAGGAGCCAGCGACATCCATTTGGAGCCGAACCGAAAGCACACCTCCGTCCGGTTACGCGTCGACGGCCAGCTTCGCGAGGTCGTGAGGCCCCGACGCGACCTGCATCCGGCGATCGTCTCCCGGATCAAAGTGATGGCCAAGATGGACATCGCGGAGCACCGTCTGCCCCAGGACGGCCGAGTTCACGCGGTCGTCGAAGGCCACCAGATCGACCTCCGCATCTCCGTCCTGCCCACCGTGCTGGGAGAGAAAGTCGTCATCCGCGTCCTCGACCGGCGACGCCTCAGCTTCAATCTCGATACGCTTGGATTCCCCCACGACATCCTCCGTCCCTTCAAGCAATTGCTGGCGAAGCCTTACGGGCTGCTGCTGGTGACCGGCCCCACGGGCAGCGGCAAGACGACCACCCTCTATTCCGCCGTGGAGCTGATCAAGTCGGTCCATCGCAATATCATCACCGTCGAGGACCCCGTGGAGTATCAGTTGGAGCTCGTCAATCAGATCCAGGTGGACGACGCCACGTCGCTGAGCTTTCCCAGGGCCTTGCGGGCCATTCTGCGCCAAGACCCGGACGTGATCATGGTCGGCGAGGTCCGCGACCCGGAGACCGCCAACGTCGCGGTCCAGGCGGCGCTGACCGGCCATCTGGTGCTGAGCACGCTGCACACCAACGACAGCCCCGGCGCCGTGATTCGGCTCGTCGACATGGGCGTCCCCGCCTACAAAGTCGCCGCGGCCCTGATCGGGGTCGTGGCCCAGCGATTGGTCCGCAACGTCTGCCAGGAATGCAGGACGACCTACTATCCGCCGGCCGACTTGCTCGAGGCGATTCGCTACCAAGGGGACCGCAAGCGCACGTTCATCCGCGGACAAGGATGCTCCCGATGCCACGACACGGGTTTTCGGGGCCGAATCGGAATCTACGAGCTGCTGGTGTGCGGCCTGGAAGTGCGCCGGTTGATCGCTCGAGACGCCACGCTCGGCGAGATCCGAGAGTGGCAGCGATGCAGCGAAATGAGAACGCTCTTCGACGAAGCACTTCGCCTGGCCGAAAACGGTCAGACCAGTTTGGACGAGGCCATGAGGGTAGCATTCTCCGATTGAGTGGACGCACAGACGTCGCAGATTGGGTGCTTGCACCCATGCGCCGAAAGCTCGGCTACCGAGTAAAGCGATGCAGTACGAATATACGGCCAAATCGACCGCCGGCGAGACGGTGACGGGACTCCTCGCCGCGAGCTCGCCCGCAGACGTCCAGCGGCAGCTCCGCGAAAGGGACCTGTTTGCCCTCGCCGTGAAGCCGGCCGTCGGCCGTCGGTCCGGTTTGGGCCGATCGGGAGGACTGCGATGGGGCTCCCGGGTATCCAAGCGGGAGCTGATGGCCTTGACGTCTCAGTTGGCGGTGATGACGCGGGCAGGCATCGATCTGGCCAGCGCGCTCTACGACGTCGCCCGGCAATGCCCCAATCCCACGTTGAAGAGAATCCTCACGAAAATCCACGAGGACGTGCTTTCCGGCAGTCCGGTCTCCACGGCGCTGGGCCATCACGAGCACGTCTTCGGAAGGAGCTACGTGGCCGCGGTCGCCGCGGCGGAGACCGCCGGTCGATTGCCTGAGGTCCTCGACCGCCTCGCCGGCCTGCTGCGCACCGAGTTGCGGATGCGAAGCACGCTACGGACCCTGCTGACCTATCCGATTTTGCTGGCCTCCGTGTCCGGACTGGTGCTCGTTGCCCTGATGTTCTTCGTCTTGCCGCAGTTTGCGGGCGTCTTCGAGCAGTTGGATATACCCCTGCCGGCCATCACGCAGTTGCTGGTGGGCATTTCCACGGAGCTTCGCAGCAGGTTCTGGCTCTGGGGTGGCTTGGCGGCCGGCGCCGTTGCGGCTTTCGTGGGATTCGTAACCAGCGCAACGGGCCACAGGTACTTCGACAATCTGCTGCTCAAATTGAACCTCATTCGCGACGTCACGCAGTCGCTGTTGCTGGGTCGGGCCTTCCGACTCCTTGGCACCATGCTGGAGAGCGGCGTGCCGTTGTTGGAAGGGCTAAGGCTCACGCGGGCCTCGATCGGCAACTCCGTATTGAGAGAGTTGTTCGACGATCTCGAGCACGAGGTCGTCAACGGCCGCGGACTCGCCAACACGTTTCTGTCCTGTCCCTTTGTTCCGTCGGCGGCGGCCCAAATGATCGCCACGGCCGAACGCACCGGCACGCTCGCGATGGTCACCCAACTGACCGGCGAGTTCTACGAGGAGGAGGGCGAAACGCGACTCCGCGACTTGGCGACGGTCCTCGAACCGCTGATCATCGTCGTGATGGGCGTGGTGGTGGCGTTCGTGGTGGTGTCGGTGATGCTGCCGGTGTTCGATTTCGCCGCGCTGGCAAGATAGCGCGCTGGAACGATGAGACGATTTACAAGAGGAAGGATGACGAAATGAAAGCGAAGTTCGTCCGCGTTGGCTGGACGGCCACGATCCTCCTCGCGTCCTTTTGGGCCGGGACTTTTCTCCGCCCGCAACCGGCGTCCACCGCGGACGTCCGCAAAGGGGCGCCGAAGGAGCATTTCCTCTCGGGAAGCGAGCGATCGATCCCCCTCCTCCAGGAGATTTCCGATACCTTGAAGCGAATGGACACGCGCCTCGCGAGAATCGAGGAGATCGTTGCGGCGGCCGCCAAGAAGTAGCCCGTTCCGTGAACGGTGGAGAGAATCCCATGTCCCTTGGTCGTAAGAAAGGCTGGATCGGGATCGACCTTGGCCCGCGGACCCTGACGGTCGCCCAGGCGGAACGGGTCGGGTCGGGCGCTCGCGTTGCCGCGTCGGCCGTCGTGCACGACCCCGCAGGGGACAGCGAATCGCTCGCCCCGGACGCCGCCCCGCATCCGTGGCAGGCTCAAGACGTCCTGGCTGCGCTCTCGCTGGACCCGGGCTTCTCCGGCCGAACGGTCGCCTGCCTCCTGCCGATGCACGTCACCGACCTGAGCGTCTTGACGGTCCCGCCGGCTCGAGAGGCCGAACGTCGGGCGATGATCGCTCACGAGCTGTCCGCGGCGTTTCCCAACGACCGGCACGAGCGCGAATTCGACTTCTGGGAGGCGGCCGCCGCGGCGACCCCCGATGGAGCGGCGAAAGGCAACGTCAACGTGCTCTCGGTCTCGCGCCGAGTGGCCCGGCGAGCCGTCCGCAGTCTTTCCGACGCCGGGCTGCATTGCGAAGTCATGGATGGACTTCCCTTCGCCCTGGCTCGCGCCGTGGACATGGCACGCGGCCCCGACCAGAGGGGTCCCACGGGAGCCGTGGACTGGGGCTGCGCCAGTGGAACCTTCTGTGTCGTGTCCGAAGGGAGGCCGCAATTCACGCGACACCTGCGAACCTGCGGGTTCGGCCGGGTCGTGGACCGGGTGAGGCAAGCGCTGAGCCTGTCGGAAAGCGAGGCGAGACAAGTGTTGGTGGACTACGGGCTGCCGGGTCCGGAGTGTCCGGAAGGAATGCATCGCGAGATCCAAGGGGCCATCCGGGAGGTGACGGCTCCCCTGTTGAGCGAGCTGGCCGAGGAACTCCGCCGAACGCTCGCCTACGTGCGTATGAAGTACGCCGCCCTCGTGCCCGAACGCCTCTGCCTCTTCGGAGAAGGAGCGACGGTGAAGCACGTCGCGGCGGCGGTCTCCGAGCGGATCGGTCTGCCCGCCGAGGTCTGGCGCGTGCCCTCTTCCCAAAGCGAAGGCCGCGGCGTCTCCCGCGAGCTGACTCCGCTTCTGGGGACGACGGTGGCCCTGTCTGCACTGGCTTGGGTCCTATGAAGAGATCGCTGAACCTACTGCCGTTTGAATGCCGCGTCCGGGAGACTGCCCGACGCAGGCTCCTCCAGTGGTCCTTGGTCTGGACGGTGTGTGCCGCCACGGCCTTCGGCGCATGGTGGCTCAAACACAGCCGCTGCCACGCCTTTCAGCAGAGACTCCAAGTGGCCCAGCGCAGTTACGCGCCGCTGGAGAAAACCATCTCCGAAAGCGACGTGATGCGGGGCGAGCTGGAGCAGTTGCGAGCGAAAGGGACCATCCTGGGAAAGCTGCTTGACGAACGCCCCGCTCTCACGTTGATCGGCACCGTCAGCCAAAGCGCGCGGCGATGCGATGGTCGACTCGTCGTCCACAATCTCTCCTTCGAGCGGCACGAGAGGCCGCCCGAGACCGACGCCCCGGGCCCCAAGCCCGGCCGAAAGGAACAACCCAAGCCGGCAATCGAGAAGGCGGAGCCTTGGGGATCGGTCACACTCACCGGACAGGCGCTGGACAACGTGGCCGTAGCAACCTTCGTCGTCAGCTTGCGCGAGAGCGGGCTGTTCCAGAGCGTCGAGCTGAAATCATCCGTCGGCAACGACTCCACGGATGAGCAACTCCGTACCTACGTACTCGAATGCAGTATCTAGCGAGACAGGGCCTCAGACCGAGGCGAGCGTCCAGTGGTCGGGGTTCGGGGTTCAGGATTTACGTGTATACGTGGAACTTCAGGTCCTGAACCCTGAACCCTGAACCCTAAACCCCACAAACTTGACTCATTTGCAGCAAATGTCCGAAGCCAAGTGCCCTAGCGATTCCAGAGAACGATGCTTCCGATTGATCCGAACCACAAGCTCCGCGTGCTGAGCTGGTCGCTCCACGGCCTGGGGGCCCTGATTGCCTGCACGATCGGATTGGCTGCGGCGTTCGTCGTGTACCGGCCAATCGACGCGCAGACAGCCGCCTGCGCGGAGCAGACCGACCGGATGCAGGGCGTGCTCCGAGAAGAAGAGCGACTTCGTGCCGAGCACTCGCGACTCAGCACGGACTTGGCATCCGCACGCGAGCAGTCGGCGGACGTGACCAAGCGGATTCCCGACCAACCGCGAGAAGCAGACTTCTTGGCGCAGCTTTCGCAACTGGCGGACGACTCTCGGCTGAAGATCCAAGACTACCGTCCGGGCGTCGTCACGCCCAGGTCTTCCTATGCAACGATGCGAGTGGATCTGATCTGCGAGGGGGACTACGACGGAATCTGCCGCTTCCTGGACGGACTCTCGGAGCTGCCCCGACATTCTACGATCATCCGTTTGCAGATCGACTCCGCGCCGCGGAAGGAACTCTACTCCGCAGCGCTGTCCCTGGAACTCTACGTCGCCGCCGACGGCCGGTCCCATGTTGAAAAGAGGTAGCGGCCCCATGTCGAAGTCGATGGATTCCTCAAAGCTTGGTGCCACCCCGGGCAAGAAGGTTTTGATCGCCGTGCTCGCCGTGGTGTTCGTGGTGGTCATTGCGGTTCAATTCGGCGGCAGCTTCGGCGCCAAACAGACCCCCGAAGATGAGCCGGACCGCGAGGGCCGGAGACCGGGGCCGAACGGCGAGGTTGCCGCCCATCCCGCTCAGCCCTCCCAAACACGCGGTAAAGGGCACGACACCGTACGCCCCTGGCCCCTGCTCGAGTTGGCCGACGTGGCGGACTATGATCCGTTCGCTACGTCCAAGCCCGTCGCCAATCGTCCTCCGGATCCCCCCGAGACAACGGTCGACGACGCGGCGGAACAGGCCGAACGAGATAGGCTGCTGGAGCAACTGCGAGAGGAAGGTGTCCAAGCAATCGTCGGCAGTGCCGTCGGGGGAAACGCGGCCGTCATCGGGTCTCAGACCGTCCGCGTCGGCGACGTGCTGGGCCGGTTCCGCGTCGTCGCCATTGAGTCCGACGGAGTCGTGATCGAGCCGCTGGCGATGGAATCGGCCCGTTGATCACCACGGCAGGGGCGCCTGCCGGCCAAGGCCCCCATCATCGCGATCAGGAGATTGAAATGCCGAACCGCCTGCCCATTCCACCCGAGCTGCAACATCTGATCGAAAAGCGAGAGACGGATGACCGTAGAAAAGAGGAGCGTCGCAGCGGCCAAGAACGACGGGACTGCGATCTCGGCCCGATCGGAACCGTGGAGTCGCTCGAAGACGCACTCCAGCCTCCCGCAGCCGACTGCCGCTCCGGTCAACCGCGACGCCAAACCCGGGACCGGCGCAACAAGGCCCGCCGCAAGAGCGACGTCAAACCGCAGCTCCCCGACCCACCGGAATGAGCCTTCGCACCAGAACGGAAATCGAGCCGCTCCCGCGAGCCGGCCTTGACGTTTCGCCGGATACGGCCCGCACGGGCTGCTCGATCTTGCGCTCCGGTCAACGTGACGACTCGATGATCGGACCGGGAAGCGCCTCGCCCGCTTCCGTCACGTCCTCCCGGCCGGGTGCGCCTTCGTAGTACGCCGGCGGGATCGCTTGCTGCGCCTCTTCGTAGTATTGCACTGGGGGACCTATGCTCAAATCAACGGCGCTCTCGGTCGTCGGCCACCAGTGTGCCGGCCTACAGAAGCAGGCGGGGCGTTGGCTGGCATCCGGCAAGGTCGGTTCCCACGGACGCGGATACGGTTGAATCGGTCCGTACACCACCGGTGTCGTCGCCCGATGGAACTGCTCGGCCTCCCGGGCATAGCATTCCGGGAGGTAGGGAACGATATGGGGAATCAGGGCCACGATGATCTCGGTGCGTTTGCGATCGACCTGTCGCCTCTGGAATAGCCGTCCGACGAGCCACAGGTCGCCGATGAACGGAACCTTCTGCTGGATTTCGACGTCCTCCTCCTGGATCAGGCCGCCAATGACAATGCCGTGGCCGTCGCGGAGGATCAGGGACGTCTCGACTTCCGTCGTTTCTTCCTCGGGCAGCTTCGTATCCGGGTTGATCTGGCCGCTGGAAACGACCGGTTTCACGTTCATCAGCACGCAGTCATCCGGGGTGATCTGGGGCGTTACCGTGAGAATCACGCCCACCTCCAGGAAGTCCACGTTCTCCATGGTGCTCGTCTGCGTGGTCGTGACGACGCGATAGCCCAATTGCTGCCCGATCTGGATCCTCGCCTGTTGGCCGTTCAGCGCGAACACCTTGGGCGATGCCAGCGTCTTCGCATCCGTCGTCGTCTTGAGGCATTCCACCAAAGCAGCCAGCTCGCTCGTCGTCAGATCGAAGATCAGCGCGGGCGACGCCGCGGGATCTGCAAAGCCCCGGGTTCCCAGGGTGATCGCCGGATTGGCTTCTCTCAAGTACGAGAAATTGACGCCGTGGACGAGGTCGTCCTCCAATTCGACCCCCAGGATGTGTGCTTCGATGAGGACTTGACGCGGGGGCACGTCCAATTGCCGGACGGTCTCCTCGATGCGGGAGAGATACGCCGGCAGATCCTCAACGACGATCAGCTCTTGTGTCTTGCGATAGTCCAAGTCGTCGCTCTCCTTGGCGAACGACTGCCCCACCGGGGAAAGCAGCCCCTTGATCACGACGTCGGCGTCGGATGCCGACACGTAGTTCAGCACCAACACGCGGACTTCCCGGCCCTGGGCCTCAGGGGACACACTGCCGGCGGCGGAAACACTCGTGATCAGCAGGAAGTCGCCCCGGCGACGAGCCGTGTAACCGGCCACCGAGAGGATCGCGGCCAGCGCCTCTTCGAAGGGAGCATTCTTGATCGTAATCGAGATACGTGCCGTCACGTCCTCCGAGCAGATGATGTTCAAGTCCTGCTGTTCCGCCAGGATCCCCAGGACCTGATCCAGAGGGGCATCGCGAATGGCGATGGTCACCAGGCCGCTCCGCGGGTCCACCTGCACCGCGTCCGACGGTATGGAGCGGGCCAGCGGGATCTTGGCCCTCGTGTAAGAACCGGAAGTCGGCTCGCCCGAGAAGATGTCCGGCAGTTGCCGGAGCAAGTTCCAGGGAACCTGGGATACACGTTCTTCCGGCTTCCCCGGGGCTGCTCGCCTTGGCTCACCGCTCGGGGCCCGTTGACCGACGGGCTGGGGGGCAGGAACCATGATTTCCGCTTCGCCTTGGGAGCTTGGCGGCGGTTGGGTTGCGACGGAGTCGCTCCGCGCGCCCGACTGCTCGGTCGTCCCGCGAGACAGCCGCAATTCACCCGGCGGAGCCGGATCGGCAACGTAGCTGGTCGGGCGAATCGGCCCCCCCGAGTACGGAGGCAACGCTCCACGACGCGGTGCGATCTCGAAGAGATCTTGCGCCGGGCGGCGATCCTGCACGGGCGGGGGACGTTGCATCGGGTGGGCACGCTGCGTGCCGTGGGGACCTTGCATCGGGCTGGGCTGTTGGACCGGGTATCGACGGGCAACCGACCTCGAAGGTTGTGCGTCCGCTGCCTCGCTGGGAAACGCCTGCGGGGGATAGGGACGCGGGAGTGGCCTGGGGGCGTTTGTGTAGCAGGAAGGCCGCGCTTCGTACGGACGGGTGGTTGACCGGCCCGTCGCCCAATCGCTCTGGACGGGTGCCGTGTCGGATGGCGCTGCCGAAGAAGCGGAGGGCCCTGCGGTAGAAGCCATCGGTGCGGTCAGGGTGAGCGAGAGGACGTGCCACGCCGCCAGCGCAGCGGCCACCGACAGCGCAAGACGCACCAGGATCGACTCCCACGTTTTCTGACCCCTACGTCGCTCGTGCATTGACCCGCTTAGGCAGCTCTGTCCGGGCGAAGGAGACGCCATTCCCGAGCCACCAGCCCCAAAAAGCCGAGTCCGTCCTCACGTTCCAGCGCGACGGCAAATGGACAACTCTACGCATGCTTTCCCATTTATCGTCGCACCATGACCCCTAACTCCGTAACTGCCGGCACGACCACTACAGCCTCCCGATTTTGCCCATCTTCACGCGACTCCGCGCGGCCGGTGCTCCCCGTGCCCCTTGTTCCCACACTCCCGCGTGAGAACGCACTCCCCGGACGCCCCCCGTCCCCGACCCGGAATCCGCGATCCTCCAGGGACTTGTGCCGATCCGGGCACCCAAAGCGTTGACCGGACATGCCGACGCGGAGCGTCGCAACGAGGGTCCTGACGGCTTGGATCAACGGACGCCAACGACCGATCCTAAGGACTGAGGATTAAATAACCTCCCAAACTGTGGTATCCTGTCGGATGGGGGTTGGACGACTGGTCTGTGGCTGGGAGGAACGACGATGCGTGTGGAACCATATCCGTCGGAGGTCGAGCGTCGG
>Ga0307380_10005966_pt1 | contig 16115 bp, 11 predicted proteins | sample UN3MG_FD_202239 | JGI IMG/M metagenome (GOLD analysis project Ga0307380, IMG submission 202239) | Soil microbial communities from Risofladan, Vaasa, Finland - UN-3 | ecosystem: Environmental > Terrestrial > Soil > Coastal area > Acid sulfate soil | place: Finland: Risofladan, Vaasa | collected...
GGGACTGCAGACCAAAACAGATGCTCTGTTTGGGCACAGATCCCTTTAACGCGAGAGACCTGTAGATTCGTCTACGGTTCGTGAATTCGAATCTCGCCCTGTGCTCCATTTTTATTTTACATTCTTTATCTTAGGTTTCTTTATATCCAAGTGCTTTCAAAATATTCTTTTCAATGAAATCTATTATATCTTCTAATGGTTTATATGAGTCTTTAATATTATCTAAAATTTCTTCTGTGAATTTTTCCATTTCTTTTTTTGAAAGTTTTTTATAACGTTTTTTTGTATCCATCATTACAGTGCTAATTATTCTCTCTTTATCCTTTACTTTTTGTATTAAATCCCATATTTCTTCTATTTGGTCTTTTTTTTGGAAGTTTACATCATTATAATAATTCCACAATCTTCTTACTATTTCATAATCTGTATTCAGAATGTACTTTCTTTTTTCATGTTTCATAATTCCTTCTTCAACAGTTTTTTGTGTTTTTTCTATTAAAGTGCTTTTTTTCCAAGGCAATTTCTCTCCTAATTCTCTTAACGAATATTTTTTTGAATAACCTCTTTCTATTCTTTCTTTTAAGGTCATCAATACTATTTGGTAGATTGCTTCTCCTTCATTGTCTATAATTCTTCTAATTGTCTCTGCCACTATCTCTTTTGGACTTTCTTTTGTTAGCTTAGTTAATATTCTCAATTCCTTAACTAATATCATTGTTTATTCCTCTTTTCATTATCAATTTAGTTCTTTGATTGTTAATGGTTTGAATCCTATCTTCTCATGTTCTCTTTTCATTTCTTCTATTAACCGTTTTTTTTTCTTCATCTCCCATTAACTTCCACACTCCCTCTTGTATTATTACCCATGGTTGATATTTCACTCCATGATGTTCTATTTCATAGTAATTAGATCTTCTTTGTAAATTATTTAACCAATGCTTACCTTGTAGATAATAATCCCTAATTACACTGCTTCCTCTCCTACCATTTACTAATCCACTTAATGCTTCTTCTAGAATATCTTCAATTTGCTTTTCTAATTCCGATTCTGATTGTATATAGTATATTTTCTCTCTTCTTCTCCCTCGTAAATAAGGTATATCTTCAACAACTATTTCTTTTTCTTTTATTGCTTTCATCAAATAAGGAATAGGTATGATTTTTTCTGGTTCACGCATATCTAGATGCCATCCAAATTCTCCTCCTCTTGTTTTTCCGTGACAAATTCCTGGCAGACCATTCCAGCAAAATTCTATTTCATTTAGATATCTCTTTACAAATTCATCTCCTTTTCCAAATATACCATTTATTATAACATCAATTTCAGAATAAGCAAAAAACGTTCTATGTGGTTTTGATGGATCATTAACCAATCTACAATTATTTCTTCCAGGAAACTTAACTCCTAGTCCCTCAAGATAACAAGCAATCACAACCCACATTTCCTTTCCAGCTCTCATTTCAAAATCATTCCATTCCTTTGCTGTTAACCATGACTTCTTTTTCACTTCATCAATTATTTCTTCTATATTAGTTACAGCTCTCTTAACTACCAGATTTCTTTCTCTGTTGAATAGCTCATCTATCCATTCTATTACAGTGATTCTACTTCTCAACATTGCAATACAGAATATAATATTAACAATCAAAGTTTCTCTAAGTAATCGTAGAATCCCAATTTGCTGTTTTGTTGGAGGTGGACTAATAAGCTCATCTGTTTGTATAATATTAATATCCTTGTACCCTTTAGATGACAAGATTTCTTGCAGTTTTTTATAATCACCTGCTTTTTTAGTTACAATATAATTTATATCTTCTAATTTACCCACCCAATTATTTACTATTAGAATTTGATTTCTGAAGTTAAATTTGCTATCTTTTAATTCATGAATAACAATACCAAGACTTTCACTTGAATATAATCCCTCAGGTTCTATCTCTAAATCTCCAACTATTTTTGCAAAATTTTTTTTATATTCCATTCCCATCTCTTCATTATAATGTACATAAAAAAACTCTTTTTTTTCATTGAATAATGTTTTATAAAATGAATTGCATGTACCACAGCGCAAAACTGAACTACCAATTTTTGCTATCCAACCTGTTCCTAAAGATGGTAGAATTGTTCCACATTTTAAACAGTGATAATTAATTTCAAAGCCATTTCCCGTTTTAGTTACCCATCTACTTTCATCCAAGAATTCTTCTAGCCTTTTTTTCTTCCAATGAGTTTTTCTTTCAATAAAATATATGCAAGCATAAGTATTTTCAGTTATTTTTATTCCAATTCTATCAGTATCAATTATAATACCTTTTTCTGCTAATTCATCATGAAAAATACATGTACACGTAACACTCTTGTTTTGACAATCAATGCATTTCAACCCAAGATGTTTAGGCCATTCTATATCTGAGGATTTGTAAAATACCACTCCCCCTTTTGGAGTAATCACACGTTTTGATCGTATTAAATCACTCTTTTCCAAACATTTAACATATTTGTGAATTAAGCTATTTGAGCATTCAAAAAATTTTTCTAACTTTTTAATTGTAACAGGGTATTTGAGTGATTCCTCTTTTACTTTCTGTAAGATCTTCTCTTTAAAATTAGAAGACATCTATAAACCTCTTTGTTGTTATATTCAATTCACTCCTTTTGATTTCTTGATCAAAATTCTTCAAAAAAATCAAAATTATCTGTACCTATGTTTTGTAAAATTTCATCTTCTTGTTCCCCGTATTTACAAAACATTTCATCTCTAAACAATAACAATTCAATTTCAATTATTTCTTCTAGAGACTTGTTCACATTAACCCATGTTCTTTCTACCAAAATTCTATTAGCTAATTTTCTTAAATCTTCACTAGTTATTTTCTGCAAGATTGTTTCTATTTGTTGTTTCTCAATTTGTACTTCTATTGATTTTTCTTTATAATTTTTAATTTCTTCATCTAATCTCTTGTTTTCTCTCTCTAAATCAATCTTTAAATCCTGTTTTGATTCAAGTAAACAAAACATCTCACTACTAAATATCATTCTTGTATTAAGTTCCTCGTCTGATAAAGTTAGTTTTATCCATAGCTTCTTGGAGTTTTTTTGAATTTTTACCATCTTTCTTTCTATTAATAATTTCAATGCATCTCGAACTGATTTTTCACTTCTCTTAATTTGTCTAGCTAATTCCTTACAACCACCCTCATACCATTTTTTTTCTCCATTCATCTCTCTCCAAATAAAGAATAAAACAATCGTTTGTTCAACTTTGTTCATTTTTCTAAACTTCTCAGTCATATTAATAACACCTTTACTTAACAATAATTACTACCGACAATATTCTTTAAAAAGAGCTAAAAAATGCATTTGGAACTTTAATAAGATAATTTCTTTTGTATATTATAGTTGAGGATATTGCTCGAAAAAGGATTTGATCTAAGTAAAACAGAATTTATTGCTTATCTAAAATGCCCATTCAACTTCTATCTAATGAAAGAGATGAAAAAACAATCTAAGCAAAGTAATAGATCTGATTTTTCTGACTATGAACCCTTTTTACAAGACGGTCTAGAAAAGCATCATTGGTTCCAAGAATTCTATTACACATATGGAAAGGATATTCAAAATGAAATCATTCCTTATTTGGGAGAATTAGGAGATGATGAAAATTGGAAGAATATTTTTCTCCATAATGAGATTGAACGCTTCAAAAAGAATCCTGATTATTGGGTACCAATTGCAGTTGAATTCTTCATAAAGGATAACAATACTCGGGGCAAGATTGACCGTATAGATCAATTAAACAAACAAGGTCATTGTCGTATAGTAGAGTACAAACCATATCCTGAAGAATTTGATGAAGAAGAATTATTGTTTTATGCTTGCTTGTTATCAAGACTTCTACCTACTCATAATTTACCTGCGATAACAAAAATAACTGAAATTGGAGTTTATTATTATAATTCAGGAGAATTTTACAAGGCTAAAGTAATACCAAAAACCATTCAATTATTTAGTGAATTCATTGAATGTATTCGTACAGACATGTTGAATCCCATATCAATACAGACGAAAAGAGATTGTGACTTTAACAATACAAAATGTCTTTATCAAGAAATATGTAAAAGAATTTACATAAAGCAACAGAAGATTATCGGACTTTCAAAAACTTGAGCATATTTTTGGATGTATTCTGAGATATTTTACTTCTTATTAGCAAAAAAAAGATGGAAAAATATCGGACTTGTAAAATCACATACCCTTTTTGCTTATTTATTTTCATTTCTTACTCATATTTTTCTTTGAAAAGTAGCGGTAAAAAAACGGACTTTCTAGGTTTTCACTAGTAAATGGTATTTTTCCGGACTTTCTGAAAAGTTACACAACCTAAGAATGTAAAAAATCAAATTTAAAAACATTTAAAATACAAAAAAATCGGTGGAAACACCTCCCTCATATATCTTAGTAATTCCTATGTGGGAACTTGAATAATTTTTTATCACATTTTATCATCAAAAAGAAGTTTTTTTGAGTCAATGCTTGTGTACTCACCAAATGTCGTGAGAAACCGATTTAGAATATTATTACGAATTTGATTTGAGTCCATTGAAATTCCAAATATCTTTTGTATTTTATTTCTGATATGCTGTGATGTTTGTACGATACTCGTCCAATTACTTAAAGGATGTAAGTGGCTCATAACCATTATAACGTCTGATGTTGGTTTCAAAGGTAACTTAATGGGTTTTGAAGTTGAAGATTGAAATGTTATGTCACTAATATAATTTTCGAGATTTTGCATTAATAGGTTAGAATCATTAGATTGGATATTAAATAACTGAAACAACAAGTCAAATGGAATTGCTCTTGTTCCTTTCTCATATTGAGAATATTGTCCTCTAGTAATTGATAATCTATATTCTATAGAACTAAATGCTTCTTTTTTACGAAATTCTTTGAGGAATGAAGCTAATCCTAAAACATAAAGTGGTTTTATTTTTGTTAAATTGAAGTAACCATCAGTGGTTATATTCTTATTATTGAGTCCATTAAAGATGATAGATTTTCTCTGAAGTAATTTTGAAAAGTCTTGTTTTTTCTTAGGGTTAAGTACCCCAATTTCACGCGCAAAAGCAATTTTATAATCAATAGGTATTGATAACAAAAAAGCATTATTTTTCATATGATAAATCTTACTTTCAATATTAAGTGTTTGCAGATATTGTTTAAAATCGTTAACTAATTGCTCACTTATACTACCAAATGATATATGGTTTTTATACGAGCCATCAGCATCCATTACTCCTCTCCAATAGAGACTTCTATATGGTTCGCCAAGATGCTTAAATAGAAGTGGTTCTTTAAGGGATTCATATTTAGCTCCTTGAATTGTTTGGTCTGTTAGGAAATTAAATAACCGTACTGCAGAGGATGATCGTATTTCTACATTCCATGCATTACCTGTTTTGAAAATTTCTCCTGAATCAGAGAATATACTGGTAAACATTTCTGATATTAGTTTAATGTGTTCTTTTGTTTCATCCACTACTCGTATCCAATGTGTATCTAAATGACCATCACCATTAATAACTCCACAAAGATAGGTTAATTGTTTTGAAATAACTGTAGGAATAGAATACTTTTTCCCGCGAGCACTTTCAAAGAGTTGAGCATTACTCCCTTGTTTTATCAAAGGAAGGTTTAAAATCTCACAAGCACAACGATAGAGAGGATAAGGCATAGCACCACGATCAAGATAATTTAGTATCCTTGTTTGCCAAGTAGATATCTTAGAATTGATTGATTTATAAAAATAATTTCGAGCACATTCAGCTACAAGTAGGATTTTTTTCTTGATAAGATCACTCTCTTCAGGTTGAAAGACTAAAAAAGGAAATCTAGTAATGATTCTATCACTTTCCTTTTCGTTAACAAAATCGATTTTTCTTACTAAAATGGAATATAAATTTAATGAATAAATATTATTACATTGAGCAAACCAGCATTTTTTATTCGAATCTTGAGTATTATTATTAGCTGAGTCATTCACATTTTTACAATCGGATAAAAGATTATTCGCTGTTAGCCAATTTTCATGCTTTGTTGGAATATGATCCAAAAGTAAAGGATCTTCTAACCAGTGGAGATGAGATGTTATAATGAAGTCCTCCTAGAAATTAATATACATCATACTTTTTAAGTACCTCTTTGTACAATTGTACAAATTATTAATTATTTAACTATTCTTTTTAGTAAATAATTATTTTTTATAATTTAAATTAATACTTTCAGCTATCCCTTTAGATAAAAGCTATAATTTAAGCTGAATATATACTTTACCGATAAAAAATGAATACTAAACCAACGAGTAAAGCTATAACACTAAAGGATAAATTAAAGAGTATTGAAAAAAAGAAAGAAATTTTGGAAACTATTGATTTTAATAAATTATCTTTTACAAAAAAACCTGGCGATAAATTATTATTTGAATCCCATAGACCTATTCAAGGAATTGGTTATATTATTTATTGTGATGGTACAATAGTTTTTTATTCGAAAGTAAAAAAATCAAATGTTTTTAGAATGCCTAAAGCATTACAAAAATGGATTCAATTTCCAGAAAAAGATTTTCACCCTTTACAATTAGAAGCAGATTTTTATTATAAAGAAGAAAAAGAAATGAAGAGAATTGAAAATGTAAGTATAACTCTCATTAATAAAAGAACAAATAATTACTTTTCATATTTTATTTATCCTTTAAGATTCAGCTCCAAAAAAAACCAAATAGAAACAATCCTAGATACAAAGGAAGTGGGATTCTGGAGAATCAGCTCTGAAAAAATAAGGGAGTATTTTGATTATACTGAGAGATTTAAAGAAAGCTCCTTCATTCTTCAAAATACTAATTTACCTACGGTTTTAAATGATCATGAATTAATAGTTAAAGGAAAAATCAGAAAAACAATTTTTGAGATTTATAGTTTACCCATTAATCAGATAGTAATTAAGATAAAAACTGTAATGAAAAATGATGGAAGTTTTGCTTTACCATATGCAATAAAAGAATACATAGAGAATTGGTTGGAAAAAAATGAGTATATTCTTTGTTCGTTAAACAATGAAACACCTATCGTTCTTAAATCAAAGATAAGAACAGCAGGTTCAGTTAGGATAAAGGAATTAATATTCGATTATTATGGTGAATATAAGGAAATAAAATTACTAATTACAAATAACAACTGGAAACTTACAGAGAAAGCATTATTCGAAAAACAATTAAGAGGATTTTTAATAGAATCGAATTTTGAAGTTGAGATGGTAAGAAATGATATCCAATCTACAAAAACTCATTATAAAAAGAAAATTGCTAAGCAATTAAAAGAAATCATCTTTAAAGCATTTAGCAATGAAAATGCAATAATAACATATGAAACAAAAGTCATAACTAAACATTTTCCGGGAGAAAATAAAATCGGTGAAATAAGAATATTTGATTCATTAGTTTTGATTAGAAATAAAGAAATAAAAAAATCTCTTTTATTACTAATTGAATTGAAATCATCAATTTGTAGTGTGAAAAGTTCTATTATAAAAGAAGCAATAGGTAATTTGTTACATTTTAAAAGAAAACTTGGAAACAGCGATAGAATTGTACCTATAGTTATTTATCCTACAAAATGGTCATTAGATAATACTTCAGAAACAAAACGTTTTGGAGAGGAAATTGGTGTTTTATTGATAGAAGAAAATGAGATCAATGAATTAGTATTAGAACCAAAAAAGCTAGTGAATAAATTATATAATTTTGTAGAAAAAACCAATGATCGCAAAGAAAAAAGATATTTAGATGATAGCTTATCGCATTACATTAAATCGTTAACAATAATGGAAAATAATTGCTTAAAAAATTCAGATATACAATTGTTAAAAAAATATGAGCGATTATTACTAGATACTTTCCCTGCAAATACAAAGATAGTGAAAAAAGACCTAAAACAACATAAAGGTTCTGTTTTTGAGCAACAGATAAAAGAAAGGCTTGAAAAGAATGGTTATGAGGTAATAGATAATTTGGTTTTAGAAGTTCATTATAAAACATTTGAGATAGATTTACTCGGATTGAAAGATGGTGAGGTACTTATTGCCGAGTGTAGAGATGGCAATCATTTATCTAAAAGAAAAGATATAGATTCCCAAATTAAAACAAAAATATACAAAACTGAATTAATGAAATTTCTTTTCAATACTCAGAAGGCTGTTGTGTATTTTAAAGTTAATAATTTTACTGAAGAAATGTATAATAAATATCAACAAACTAATTGGGTAAAAAATTTTAAAATTGTAATCTTTTAATTAAATCGAAATAATTTTACTAAAATTAAGCTCAGATAGGTATTTAATGCATATACCTAAAAAATATTAGGTAAATTCTAAAGTTTTTTCTGTGTAATACCTCTGGTTTTATAAGAGAGAAAAAACAAAGTGAAAAATAGATTAATATGACAACGCAATTCACTCCTAAAATTAAGAATACCATTTTAGAAACAAAAGCTCCTAGAATTTTTCTTAGTTATGCATCTGAGGATAAAGAAATTTCTTTAGGAATTGCTAAATATCTCAAAGAAACAATTGGAAACAGAGGAGTTATTATTCTCCATTTTGATAGGGAATATAAGAAAATAGGTACGCCATTTAATCCCTTTATGGATCTAATTAATCATTCAGAAATAGTTATTGTCATTTGTTCTTCGAATTATAAAAGAAAATGTTCATATATGGAAACAGGTGTCGGATGGGAATATAATTTAATTGAAAAAAGATACCAATATCGATCAAATGAATTTCTATTAGTTCCCTTTTTTATTGAAGGTTATCAAGATGCTCCATTTCTATTAGTTGGTGTTCAAGGCCCTAAATTTAACAATAATGATCCAATTAATTATGAAAATAGCTTTCAAAAAATAATGAATGAATTAGTAAATGATTTATTGGATTACTTGTATAATAATAATCTTTTATAAAAATTAATTCAAGAGACAGTATTTTTAGATATTAAAAATTATAATTGAAAATTTAAAGTAAATCAAATAAATGGACAATTTCAGGGATTATTTTATTAATTTTTGTTGTCTGGAAAGATATAATTTTAATAAATATAACAGAAAACGGATAGAGTGTAGAGCTTTTTATTAGATGATTATAAAATACCAAATTAGACTTCCAACCAAGCCAACAATTAATGCAAGTATAATTTCTATAAAAATTATTTTTTTTCCCTTCCCTTCTCTAGAAATTTTTCTTGATATAGCCTCTAATTTTAGATTATCGCCAACATAAGATTGCAAAGAATCAGATATTGATTTAGAAATTGCTATTTCAGTTGGAAAAAAATCAAATGAAGAAATATTTGTAATAGCTTCATTTAATTTTATTACTGCTAAATCAATATATTTGTCATACTGTTTAGAACCTTTACTTGCTTTTAGCGCTAAATCCATTCCTTCCAAACTTTCTTTGATATATTTTGTTAAATATGGTATACCTTCGATTCTTATAATATCTAGAGTAATTCTTCTTGCTTTTTTTAAAATCCTTTTATTCATTTTGTCTTTTAGTTTTAATAAAAGGTAATAAAATTTATGTAGACTTGTAAGACCTTTGAAATGATTTTGTATATTTTCCATATTTAGGTATGGCTTATAATAATTGTAAATGTCTCTATAAATTTTTGATATCTCATTTAATAGTTTCATTTGTTTTATTGGATCTAATTCTAATAAGAAATTACATTCAAAGATTATAGCTAATAAATTTAGTTTAATCTCTATATCAGGCTTCCAATCAGAATCAGAGATTACCTCACACGCTTTATAATAATAATATCTGCCAGTTTTCCAATTCTGTTTATATAAGTAAATTCTACCAATGAAATTATATAAGGAAGTTAAGATATCTCGAATAAAGTAATTATTTTTTTCTTTAAGGATATAATTTGATTCTGCAATAATTTGAAAAATTTCTTCCAATTTATCTTTTGTATTTACTTTCATATAACAATCAAAAAGATTCCAATATTCAATATTCTTAAAATATAAAATTCTAATTATTTCAGTTTTTATATTGATATTCTTATAATAATTCTTTCCAATTATCTTAACTTGATTTATTTCATTTGTTAGAAGTTTTATAATATTCTCAATTTTATTTTTTTGTATATTTTTAAAAATTTTTAGGAATGTTAAAATCTGAGATATTGAATTTATATAAATCTCTTGAATTTCTTCTTGAACTGCATATTTCCTAGCTTTTTCTTTTATCATATTGAAGTAGAATATAATTTCATTGACTTCAAAATTTGGATATATTGATCCTACTAAAGCTGCTTCTATTGATTTAGAAATTTCCGTTTGTATTTCAATATCATTGTTATCATCCATTAGTTTTCTTATTTTTTCAATGAGATTTTTTGTTGTTATCGATTTTTTATCATAACTTTGATTAATAATTACATTTCTAATTGCTTTAGAATAGGTAATTTTGATATCTTTACTTATGGGAACTTTTTTCATAAAAACTTCAAATATTTTTATGATGTTCAAATACCAATTATCATCTTTATAATTTCTTCCTTTACAAATTAAATTACTACATAAAATAAATAGGTTTAATGTTTCATCAATTAAATTCTTGACATTATAATTTTCAATTTTTTTTATTAAATAAGTTAATAATTTGCTACAATTACTCATAATAGTATCAATTTCTAAGTAGATATCACCTTTTGTCATTTTAATATAATCTTTTATTGTTTTAATTAAAATTTTAAAATCATCAAAATTATCATTTGATAATATAGAGCTAGCACAATTATTCAGATTTGTTAAATTCACCTTTAATTTATTTATTTGTTTTTTTAGCCTTAAATTTTCAATAAACTTTTTACTTAGAAAAATAGTTGATATAATTTGTATAGGCATTAAAAATACTAATAGATTAATAAGCAGTGTTTTTATATAAGGAATTTTGAACGCACTTCCTAAAATTACAAGTGCATAATCTTCTGGTGCTACACAAATTATAATCAAAAAACCAATTATTATAGCTAAAAAAAACTCTAAAACAATATAAATAATATCTTTTGGAAAAAGTGTAATTTGAACAATAAAGTAAAGAATAACCATTAACAACATCAAAATTATAAAAATAACATAAATATAATTACTAATTTTTTCAAAAAAATCTTTAGAACTAAATAAAATAAGCATTATTAAAAATGATCCTGTCATTATATACAAAGCAGGTGAAACTAAAATTGCTTGCTTTTTATTATCTAAATTATCTCTGTTAAAGAAAGTTGTTTTCCAATAATAAAATATAAAGATGGTATATAAAACTAATAAATCTAAAGTCATTATTGAATTATTTAATATCTTTGAGCTTATGATTATAGATTCTACATTTAAATAGTCAAAAATAATTCTGGATGTTGAAATTAAACATAAAGTGCTAAGAAATATAAAAAGTAAAGAATATTTAATTTTCTTTTTTCTTTTTTGCTTTATTCTATCTTTTTGTATTCTATTAATTTCACCCTCTATATCATAAAGTTGTATTGTATCTTGATCATCATTCACAATGTTTAATAATTCCATTTTATCCCACACTAATGTTTTTTTATTTGAATAATTCACTATTTCCAGATAATTTTTCTATTTTCCTTTCTGTTAATAGCATTCCCTCAAATTTAAAATAAATAATATTTAATTATATTTAGAATTAAAATAATTTTTCATTCAAGTTATTAGGATTATTTATGAATTTAAATACAAAGAAGTTAAATATGAAATATAGTATTCAAATTAGATAGGATTGTGGGTATTTATTGTTAGATAAGGAAAGAGAAAAAATTGATATTGGTATAATAACTGCTCTCCCACTAGAGAGAGATGCTATTCTAAAAAATTTTAATTTAGAAAGAAAAACAGTGTCAAATACTGTATTTTTTTATGGAAAAATCTTGCATAAACCTAGTAAAAGATATTTCAAAATTGTATTGTATTTTGGTGATGTAGGAAATGTAGAATCCAGTATAGCTACGAAAAAATTAATCGATATATGGAATCCTAGTTATATTATTCTTTTAGGGATTGCAGGAGGTATAAGTCAAAACCATGTTAATTATGGTGATATAGTTATAGCCAAAGAAATTGTCTATTTTACTATTGAAAAAGATGAAAATGGTTTAAAACAATATCGACCTTTGCATCATCAAACAGATCCTGAATTATTTGATTGCTTTAAGAATTTTCCATCTACGGATAAGGATAAAAAATGGATAAAAAATATAAAAATAACTGAAAATCAAGAATCCATAAAAAATATTCTTAAATTGAACTCTTTGGAAGAGATATCTCCAAATATTTATTGCGGTTCAATTTTTTCTGGTGATAAAATCATTAAAGATTCAAATGTTGTTAAAGAATTATTAAAATTATCACCTAAAGGTCTTGGGATTGAAATGGAATCATGGGGAAGTATTATGGCTTCTTTCAAAGATAGCAATAAATCTGGTTTTATTGCTATTCGTGGTATTTCTGATTTAGCAGATAAACCTAGTAAAAAGAAATGGGATAAATTACACGATCATGCAGCAAATATTGCTGCAATTTATTTGAAATCTTTTCTTGAAAATGGTCCCCTCTATCCTTTGATAGAAAGCGAAATTCAAAAAAAAATTGAACCAAAATTTATTGATTATGAGGAAAATGAATTTATAAAATATGAAGAAGAAACCTTAATATCTAATCTTATAGAAATCAATAAACCTGATTTTATTTGGTCAGCTGAAACACAATATAATGATTATAAAGTAATAAATCGTGAATTGGAATTTTCAATACCTTATATTTTACATGAAGGAAAGCTTATCTCATTTTTCTCATTTGAAGAAAGTAATCCTCTTAATAAATTCATAAATATTAATACAATTGAGCATATTATTGTTAAAGATTGGTGCGAAAATGAAATTTTGGTTGATAAAATAATTCACTTATTTAATAAAGTAATTTTTGTATTGTGTAAATTGAGATCTTTATTTCATGATCCATATAAAATTCGTTGGTATTATCCAAATTATGAAAGAAAAGATATTATAAAGAAAAGTTGGAAAAGGAAGATGGAAACTGAAAGAACTGTTTTGAAATATTATGAATCGTATAAAGCTTTCTATCATCCAGCATTCAGCTTAAGGGCAAAATATCTAGATGATCAGTTGTATTTTTGTTTACTACCTAAAAAAATTTTCACAGAAGATGGATTTACATTAGTTAATTCAGAAAAAGGGAAAGTCTTAGAAGAGAAATTTAGAAAAAATCAAATGAATTACAACCAAGGATCATTAAATTTAACAGAATTTTGGTTTCATTACTTATTTAAACACAAAGAGATTTTTATGGATCCTTTGGATAACAATCAAATTATAAAAAAGAAAAGGTTAGAAATTAGAAAAATTTTATCAAAATTAGAAATTCGTGATTTCAAGCCACTAGTTTCTGGAATAAAACCAATTGAAAAACCTATTAAGAAAACAAAAAAGAAACCATCAGGTAAAAAATCAGCTAAATTAATGTGATAAAGATGAAGATTGAGTTTATAAAAGATGAGAAGTTATTTTTCGGTAATAATAAAAGAAAATATGATCCCAGAATTGGTCTTTTAAGTGGAGGTCCTAAAGGTCCTTATGAACGTGATAAAAATCCCTTCAAGCAATTAGATTGTGGATTAATAGGCAATGAAGAGTCAATTACTATCTTTGAAGAGATTCTAAAAGAAATAAAGAATGGAATAAATCCTTTTGATACTGTATATGGTGAAAAAGGTTTTCCGGGTCTTGGAAAAGAATCCCCACTTCAGTTTTCAATCAATATTGAGAGAGATTGGTGTAAAAAAATCCATACAAAAGAAATTGATGATTTAAGTAAAATAGATGATTTTAACGAATTAAAAGATTTATTACTTCAACTATATAAAAAGAAAATGGAGTTTGTTTTAGCGTATGACTCAAAACCTAATATAATAATAATTCTTATACCTGATGAAATTTTGAATCTATTTGATAAGTTAAAACGTAAAAGAAGAATAATTAGATTTGCAAATAAAACAGATCCTGATAGTATAGTAGAGAGTGAAGGAGATATAGATTTTCATAATATAATTAAAATTATTGGAATGGAATTCAAAATCCCTACACAATTAATAAGATATGATACATTGAAAGAGATAAGTAAAGGATTGGAAACTAAATTACACAAGAGAATATCTACTGAAGATCCTGCAACATTTGCTTGGAATTTTGTTGTTGGTTTATATTATAAAGCAATAGGAACACCGTGGAAACTAGTAGAGCTTGATGAAAATGTTTGTTATATTGGAATTAGTTTTTTCAGAGATTATGCTATAGAAAATCTTAATAAACCAAACTTAAGAGCTAGTTTAGCTCAAATTTTTATTGGATCAGGTGAGATGTATGTTTTAAGGGGAGAACCTTTTGATTGGGATGAAGATGAAAGTAAAACTCCTCAACTAACTACTGAATATGCAAAATCACTAATAGATACAATAATTAACTTTTACTTAGAATTGAAAGGGCATACTCCAAAAAGAATAGTTATCCATAAAAGTTCTAAATTTAGTAAAGAAGAAATTGTTGGATTCTATTCTAATACTAAAGGTATAAAGCATATCGATATGATAACTATTTACAATACCTCATTATTTAGATTATATAGAGATAGTAGATATCCAGTGGTACGAGGAACAGTAGTTCTATCTAATAAGAAAAATGAATCAAATTTTCTATATACTGTTGGATTCATTCCTGTATTGAGCACTTACCCTGGACCTAGAGTACCAGTGCCTTTAGAATTTAAATGCTTTACATTTGATACAGATAGATTACAAATTGCTAAAGAGATTCTTTCATTATCAAGGTTAGATTGGAATAATATAAAATATTCAACAAGCAAACCTGTCACTCTTCTGCTTTCTGAAAGAGTTGGCGAGATAATGTCAGAAGCTAGGAGTAAAAAAATAAGTACATTGGAAACTGAATATCGATATTATATGTAATGTTGAGGTAAAGATAAATGATTGAAATCGTTTCACAAGAAATATTCAACCAATTAAATTGGTATACAATAAATATTTATTACAAACCTATAAATGGTCTAGATATTCCTAGGATGCGGTATTATGAGATTTTACTTGATTGTGTTGAGCCTTTCATTTTACAAAATAATGAATGGATAAAAGTATTTTATTATACACAATATTTTGGACCAAATACTTCCCATCATATAGCTCTTAGGATTGGAACTCATAATTTAGATTTAAAACAAGTAGAAGAAAGAATTGAATTATTTTTTAAGAATTTGCACCGAGATATCAGTGATAAGCTAGAAGAAAATCAATACAAACTAGAAATCATGAATACTCAGGGGGATAGAATAAGATTTTCTCTTAAAGAAGATGGTAGTATAGATGAAGATACATATTACTGGTTTATTATTCATTGGCAAACAGGTTGTATATATTTTTTAAAAGTATTAAAAAATGGTAATATAAATATCCCAGATTTAGCTGGATTACATCACCTTCAATGGAATTTGATGGGTTCAATATTTCCGTTCAAGAATGTAATTGTAGTTGAAAGCAATACAATCATAATTCCGGAAACAAAACAAGTTCATTATGATATTTCTTCATTAGGTGTAAAGCAAGAATTTAATTTGGATGAATATTATAAAACAAAAGAAAAACCAGATTAGCTTTAAAATAAAAAAAATAGTTAACCCGAGTTCGAATCTCGCCCTGTGCTCCAATTTTCTTTTATTTTTCTCGGTTTTTGTTCATAGAAATTTTGCAAGATATTTTTCTATTTCTTCGAATTTTTCATAATTCTCTTGTCTGAATTGATATACCATTAAATCCATTTCACCTTGTAGTATTATTTTTAGAAATATATAATAAGAACGGGCTTAACAAAATCGATTTGTTAATCTATGTGAAACGTTCCACCAAATAGTCTATGAATTTCTCTGTTGCTTCATTAAAAATTTTGTAT
>Ga0307380_10005967_pt1 | contig 16111 bp, 13 predicted proteins | sample UN3MG_FD_202239 | JGI IMG/M metagenome (GOLD analysis project Ga0307380, IMG submission 202239) | Soil microbial communities from Risofladan, Vaasa, Finland - UN-3 | ecosystem: Environmental > Terrestrial > Soil > Coastal area > Acid sulfate soil | place: Finland: Risofladan, Vaasa | collected...
CCCATCGATGGCGAGCACGGGAAAGTCCAGCAGGTTGATTTTGTGGACAGTACGTACCAGTCCAAGCTCGGTACGTTTGAAGTGGAACTATCGTCATGAGAAAAAATTCGGGAAATTCTGATTTTTTTTAAAATTTTGAAGTTCTCTGATTGTTTTAACAAAATTTTTCGGATAAAAAAAATCTTTTAAAAATCTCTTAAAAAGAAGCAGTAGCGAGGGATGGATTTGAACCATCGATCTACGGGTTATGAGCCCGTCGGGATATCCTGACTACCCTACCTCGCTCCTATAATCAGGGTTATAATATAGTCGGCGTGCGCTGATATAGTTTACTCAGTTTTTCCCGGTGCCGGCTGCCCGTTAGGGAGGTTTAATTACTCTTTTACTTACAGAGAATTATGGATGATGAGATCAGCCGGATACGGGAGAAGCGGATACAGGAGCTGAAAGAAAAAATGAAATATACGGGAAAGGTGGATGTGATGCATGTCGATGAAATGCATTTTCAGGAATTCATCAAGACACACCCATTTGTAGTCCTGGATTTCTGGGCAGAATGGTGCGCTCCGTGCCGCAGGGTGGGGCTCGTGATTGAAGAATTGTCAAAGGAATTTTCCGGGAAAGTAACTTTCGGCAAGTGTAACACCGAGGATAACCGGCGCCTCGCAATGCAGTTCAACATTACAGCAATACCATCCATCATGCTCTTTTCTCAAGGCCAGCTGGTGGACCGGATTATCGGGGCTTATCCAAAAGAAGCAATACGGGAAAAAATCGTTAAGAAGTTTCACCTGAAATAATCGAAAAGAAAATGAAATTATTTTCGTATACTCAACAACAGGTATGATTCCTATCCGCGGGCATTCAGTTTTGCTGCCATAATAAAATCGTTTAATGTCAGGCCGCCCGCTGGATAGGTATAATATGAGATCTCGACGAATCTTGACTCTTTCATGTAGATATCCGGAATATGTCCCTCCTGCGTTGAGAGAGCCATAACCTCGTTAAAAAAATCAACGCACTGACTGCAGTCATCGAGCTCAAATGTCCGGGTCAGATGACCGTTGTCGATTGACCATCCGGACACTTCACCGAGAAGCATAAACGTCTCCTTTCTTATCAATGGTGGAGATCCCGCAATGTAGGTGGTGCATTTTTTCTGCGCAAGATCCATAGGTATTTCTCGTTTCTCCGGACAAAAAAAGTTTCTCCTGATCAGGATGAAATAATTACCTCCTGCAGGTTATGATGAAGATTACGCAGCAACTGCTGACGGCTGCTGCCTGCCGGACTGCCACGGCATGAGGATCATAACCACCATGGATATGGGCAGGGCGATGACGATCGGGTCTACTGCAGTCAACGGGGATCCGAGCAGGGGGACCTTCCCGAAGAGTGCCTGGCAGATGCCGAGAGGTTTTGCTTCTGCTGCATGGAAGAACGCGGTCCAGAGGAACCAGATCACTGCACCGGTGACCATGCTGTAGAGAGCTGCCTTCGTGGATGGTGCCTTTGCATAGATACCGCCAGCAAACTCCGGCAGGAAGGCTCAGGCGCAGAGGCCCATGAACATCGCGGTTGCCCGGGCAACGATGCTGATTGGTAAGAAGAAGGCAAGCACGGTCGAGACAACCATCACCAGCACGATGCCATACTGGTGAGCGCCGTATTGCCTGCCGCAAACCCGCCCACTGCAACCAGGGTGAGGGCGAGAAGGACGATCATGCCGATTAGCATGATCGAGCCGTGGAAGGCATCCGTGTACATCACGGCAATGAGCCCGCCGAACACAACGTAGACTGCCATGATGAGGGCAAACAGGATCAGCGATGAGGAATACGGGATGCCAAGTGTAGGTTCAATGAACCGTGCCCCGCCGATAAGGATTGCGGCAGTGTAGAGTGGCATGGAGATGAAAATGATGAACCCCGCTGTATACTGCAGGAGCGGGGACTTGTAGAGTTTGCACATCAGGTCCGGGAACGTGACCGCACTGAGCCGATGGCCAGACCATAGCCAATCAATATCTGCGGGTCAGGGATTCCAAGAAGCATACAAAAACCTCTGGTAAACTCTTCATCATGACAATTCAAGGGGAACCTGTGGTATGCAGATCCCCTATATAAAGTGAAAGAAGAATGGGTTTGAAGAGAAAACGGTATTGCAAACCCCCGGGGATATCATTGTTTACCGATTTCTCCTCTGAAAATTTTTGTATATATACGTTTGTATCTGGACGTTACAGAACACTTTGACAGCATAAGGAACTTAAATGACCCAAAAAGACCATAATGCGTCAGGCACTACGCTCTACAGAAAATCGTGTCATCAGTATTTTCAACACTGCATGAATCTCTCCAGCAGGTGCTCGCACAAAGACTGGAGTGGACGGAACTCCGTGAAGTCCAGGAGCGGACGTATTCGGCGGTAGCAACGGGGAGCGATGTTCTCGTCATTGCACCAACTGCAGGGGGGAAGTCTGAGGCAGCCCTGATCCCGGTGATGGATGACATTTTAAAAAACGGGAGGATGGGGGTTGCTTGTCTTTACATCTCGCCTCTGAAAGCTTTGATTAATGACCAGGAAGATCGTTTCAGCGCTTTTTGCATACCGACTTCGCTGTCCGTAATGAAATGGCACGGTGATGTGGCAAAGGGGGATCGCTCATGGAAAGATGGTGAGCCCCCGCACTTTCTGATGATCACCCCTGAGTCATTGGAAGTCCTCCTCCAGGAAAAAAATTTATCCTCGGATCTCCGGCGGGTCAGGACCATCATCATCGATGAACTCCATGTGTTTGTTGAGTCAGAGCGGGGTGTGCATCTTAAGGTGCTGCTTGACCGGATGGACCGTATCACAAAAAGATCCGTCCAGCGGATTGGACTTTCAGCAACAGCAGGAAATCCAAAGGAAGTGCTGGCATGGCTCTCTGAGGGCCGGCACAAAGCTGAAATTGTTGCGGTTCCCTCTCCTCCCAAAGAGAAACAATTCGTGTTTATTGTCGAGCCTGAAGAAAAAGACAGGATCAACGCGCTGGTACGGATAGTTGATGGTAAAAAGGCGCTTGTATTTGTTAACAGCAGGAGCGTTGCAGAGAAACTTATGAAGGCGAGTGCCGGCAGGATACAGAATCTTCACATCCATCACTCATCACTCTCATTAGCGACCCGGAAAACCTCAGAGGAAGCGTTCTCTTCACAGGATGGAGCCTGCATCATCTGCACAAGCACGCTGGAACTTGGTATTGATATTGGCGACCTTGATGTGGTCGTACAGATTGGATCTCCAAATTCTGTCTCTTCATTTCTCCAGCGTATGGGACGGAGTGGCCGTAGGGGGAAATCCGCGTATGTGGCATGGGTGCTCCAGACCCCTTGTGAGCTGCTGTGCAGTCTTGCAATCATAGAATGTGCAATCCAAAAAGAAGTTGAAAACCTCACACCCCCCAAAAAACCTTACAACGTCCTGCTCCAGCAGGTTTTCCTGTATATGTATAACCATTCCAGGGTGAGTCGTAAACAGCTGGCAGCATCGGTACTCTCTCCTCCGGTATTCAGCGACATAGAACCAAAGATCCTGGATCAGATTGTTACCCATCTCGTTAAAACCGGGTATTTGACTACTGACGGTGAGATGGTGATGCTGGGAACCGAGGCTGAACGAGTGTTCGGGCGTTCAAACTGGAAGGATCTCTATTCGGTGATCAGCGGTGGCGGGGAGTACCGTGCCGTTACTCCTGATGGTGAGGTGGTGGGGAAGCTGGATGCACGGTTCGTTAACAGTAAGAACTCTTATGAGATCTCGCTGGGTGGGCGCAACTGGTCGATGGTGAAGTGCGATGAAGGGCATAACCTTGTTGTCGTTGTTCCAAGTGGATCGGATTCGTCCCGCATTTTCTGGACCAGTACCAGTGAAGGTGGCTTTTCACCACTGGTGTGCCGGAGAGTACAGAAGATACGAGCACAAGAGGGAACGGTCTTGCCGCTTGGTGAGCACGAACTGGAAGTATTGGACACAGTGCTTGCACGGATTCCGGAAGGTGTGGGGCAGGACGGGCTGCATGTTGTCGAACAAACCGGCGCAAAAGGAGTTGAGGTTCTCATCTTCTCTTTTTCCGGTGGCAGGTTTAACCGGTTGCTGACACTCCTGCTTCAGGATCGACTCGGTGGTAAAGCCCAGGTGCGGTACAATGACTTTATTGTCAAAGTAATGCGTGCAGGAAAAGACAGTGTGGGACAACGAGTCATGTGTGCTTTACGAGAAATCCAAAAAATGGGAAAGGACGAAATCGGTGTTGTTCTCCCCCTGCCTCAGGCAGATGGCTGGAAATTTGCCCGGGCATTGCCGCCCGCGCTCCTTTACGATTTATCGCTGTCGGACCACTATCATGTGGAGGAGTTTATGGACATTATGAGGAATGTACCGGTTCTGGTCCCGGAAAAACTGGAACCAGGTATACAATCTCACGAACCTTGAGAGAACCGGTGTGGCTTGGTCTTCATAGATATGTGAGGTTATTTACGGGAAAGAGTCGAGATTACTTTATGAAAAAGGGTCTCGTTCTTCTCGCCATTACCGTTATTCTTGTTATTGCCTGTGGGTGCACCCAGTCATCAATACCCCCCCAACCCACGGCAACCATCACTGCACTCCCCCAAACTACGGAGATGCCAACAGTTACTACGACGCAGACTCAGCAAACGACAACATCGGTATCTGACAACACCGTCTGGATCAACAGAAAAGGATTCGATCCGGTAAGCATAACGGTAAAATCTGGTTCGACCGTCAGATGGGTGAATGCGGACTCCACAACTGATGCAGCCTTGTATAATCCAACGCACAGGATAGCGGTGGTAAATATTAAAGATTCACCGCTCCTCTCCCCGGGGCAGGGCTGGAGCTGGATTTTCGATCAGCCGGGGTCCTATGATTATAGTGATATGATTCATCCGGATCTGAAGGGCACAGTTATTGTTGTGTGACGAATCTTCCAGAACTTACTCCCACATTTTTTTAACCGTGAGTATTGGGCTGAATAGTTCCCCCTTCCCGATCTTACGTTATTTGGTCTGCGGGAGTTCTTATGTGCAATTTTAAGCGCAATTCAACCACCGTATCTAAAAATACTCCTGATTTGAACCTACTATAATGCCCTTTACGGTCCCGTAGACGCGTTTTGGCAGGCTCAGATTTTTGTATGGGCATCAGTATGTTTTTTTGGATAAAGTGGCTACAAATTGCACTACGGGGGATCTATAAAATTATCCGTTTGCCAAAATAACGACAAATTGAGGACTTTTTGAAACGGAGCCCAATACGGCCTTCTTTTTACTATGTCTGACACCAATCGGGGCTTTTAAAAGGCCCGGATTGACTGTAGGTAACTGATGGTGATCTGATAGACAAAGAGATGAAATGGCCTGTTTGGTTGGTACCTGTTGGATGAGTGCTGGAGCAAATCCGGTAAGAATACCCATCGAAATGATTAGATCTGCTTGTTTCCCGAACCGATCAAGTAATAGTAAATCGATCGATCCGCGACAAGTTATCTGTCTCCACTCTGCAACTGGAACCGGAATCAGGATAGATACAGACGCTCGGTCATGTTCACTCATCCTCACTCCCGTTCGCTAACGCTCACGTCGCTCCGGTTCGCACCACATCACCTCGCTGTTTCTCGCGGTTGATTGGGCTGACGATGACGAACCCCCTTGCTCGCAGGCTCGGCGCAGGGCTTGCTGCTCTCGCCCGCTCCTCACACCATGCTCCGCATCGTGTTCGTCGCTGTTGATCGTACTCATGCCTAACGCTCAGTGACTCGTTCGCCCGACGCACGTGGGGCTCGGACTCGCCGCTGTGAGCGTCGCGTTACCTTCGCACCCCCGTTGCGGTGCTTACTCGGGCCGCTGGGCCGTGTTGTGATAAACCCTGTCTCTAGAGATCAGCCCGAAATCCAAGATTGTCTGAATAATCCATGCTTGGTTCGAGGATTAGAGATCACATTTTGCCATGATGATTGGGCAACAGAAGCGTTCTGTGGTCAGATATCCGTCCTGATGCGATAAAGAGCTCCATATGCAAAACGAACCCATATCATGCATTTTTTACATTTCGGTAGATAAATCTCCAAGCATTTCCGATCTGAATTATAAAAATTAATCAATAAATAGCGCGAATTTGCTGTAATGATACGAAGGAGGAGATGGCACAATTATAAACCAGAAGAAAACCCTGATGATGAATTCGATGAGACCTTCATCGTTTCTGGTCAAGAAACATTTTTCATTTATGGTCAGGAAATCGTCGTTGAAGATGCTGTTCATGCCATAAAAGACGGTCAGGAATATGTCATAATTAACAATCAAATTTATCCAATAGATAAATCGGCTGAGTCCCCTGATGACAAATTCGATGACACCTTCATAGTTTCCGGTCAAGAAACATTTTACGTCAACGATCAAAAAATCGTCGTTGAAGGTGCGGTTCATGCGATAAAAGAAAATCAGGAATATGTAATAATTGACAATCAACTTTATCCGATTGAAGGATCTGCTTTAGCACCTGATACAGAACAACAAAACTACAGAAATACTCAGCAATATGTGCCACCTCCTCCTGCACGGTCTTCGATGGCAAGGACATTAGGAATTTTTATTGTCTTTGCAATTCTTGGAGTAATCATAACCCTATTTGCGGGATCATTTATCATTGGACTTGCTAGCGGTATTTCAGACCCGGATAATGCAAACATTATCACCCCCAACGGTAAATCAGATACCAATCCTACTCCAGAAATAACCCGCGTCCAATCAACAGAAAGTCAAACCGCAACGAAAATAAAAAATGCAATGGATTATACAAATCCGACAACACGGGATTTTGCATTAACACTTATTCCCAACACGCATGAAGGAAATTATAATATAGCTCAAATCTGTGATTTGTGGGAAGCGGTCTATCAAAAATGGACCTACGTCAATGATCCCCAAGGATCAGATTATTTCTCTCCGGCAAGCCGGACAATTCAGCTTGGGCTAAAAGGAGATTGCGACGATTTTGCTATTACTGTCGGATCATTAGTACAGTCAATTGGTGGGAGTACCAGAATTGTTACTGCGTATAATGCAGAAGGAGGGCATGCTTATCCGGAAGTATACATCGGTTCAAGTAAAGCATCCCTCGAGAAGGTTGCCTCGTATATCGGCAAACGATACCATACAACAGGAATTGCGTATCATGCAAGGACGAAAGATGGAGTTACTCAATATTGGCTCAATCTTGATTGGCAATCTCGATTCCCAGGTGGGAAATATTTCCATGAATCTGGAGAAATGACAATATATTATCCGAATGGCTACTGGTACCAAACAAGTTGAAAATGACCATCATGGCAGGGCTTTGCTGTCAATGTAGGTGGCCGACAGCCCGAATTCCCGGACTGTATGAATGGTCTATACTGCATACCAAAATCAGAGATCACAATCTGCCAAAGTTGCAGTGAGTTGCCATTATGGGGAATGCCCAACTTTGGCGTGGCTTAAGGAGGGCAATGGAAGTGTTCTGTTGGCAGATCTCGTGTTCGCGTGTATTTGTATCCTTGAAAAGAGAGAGTTCACGCACATGCGATCAGAAATATCTATGAGATCGAAGACCGGGCAGTATTATATCAAAGCCAAACCACCGGGATATTGTGGTAGACGTACCAACAACCGAACTTATATGTGAATACCTGATAGAGCATAGCGGCAAACAAGTTCACGTTAAAGAGATAGCGGATAGATTCAATCTATTCACATACAGTGCATCTATTTGCATGAGTGAGTGCGGTTGGCATCCGGTAGGTAATGGATACTGGCGTGAGTCCACGGGGAAAGATCCTTAAAGGGGATCCTGTGGAATACACGTGAACGCACACACCAATGTGTGGTATCCGCACGCTTCTTTTATGGCGTTCTACAGATCTTCATATTCGCCTTCTGTTGGCAGATCTTCAGTCCGATTCAAGTATGTCCAGAAGAGCCCGATTTGCAAAATCGAAACGGGGTTTCGGCAAAACCGGCCCCCGAAAATTTTTGTTCCATAAAAGTTGCAAGGATTTTTGCGGCGTGTCGGCAAGATCGGGTATGTAAAAGATATAAAAATCTGCGCGTTCAAAGAAAATCGACCATTTTGGCCTTGAAAATCGCGGAGATTAAGAACCTCCTGTTCATACGCCGAGGGGGAGATTTGAACTCCCGAGGCGCGAAGCGCCAGTAGCTTTCGAGGCTACCGCCTTCCCGGGCTAGACTACCTCGGCAACCGGTTCTGATATTTTTTGCATCAATTGCTCTAATAGTTATCTGATGCTTCTGTAATACCCATCATTCCATCTTTTTGGAATCTGCGCAATGGATTTTTCGCTGCAGTTGATGGGAAAATCAATCAGAACAAGTCCCTTCCTACAGGAATACATGCATTATGCCAGAAGAATACAAAAAAACAGATGAAGTGGGATTGCTCCTGTCCCCCTTCTTTATTACTATTGAGTTTTACTTAAAATGCTCCGGGAGCACCGCCAGAACCTGGCGCTCTTGACTGGGTGACCATCATGTCATCGACGCGGATGAGCATGATTGCTGTCTCCGATGCACTCTGGATTGACTGGCGTTTTGATCTCAGGGGTTCAAGGACACCTTCTGCGAGCATGTCCACAATTGTGCCATCAAAAACGTTCAGACCTGCGTTCTTCTTTCCCTTTGAATGTGCATTCTTGAGTTCGACCAGTTTGTCGATGGGGTTGTATCCCGAGTTCTCTGCAAGGGCGCAGGGAATGGATTCAAACGCTGCTGCGTATGCCTCTATGGCAAGCTGGACACGCCCCCCGACAGTTGAAGCGTAATCCCGGATTTTCATTAAGAGTTCAGTCTCGACTGCACCGCCACCAACCACATAGGTGCCATCTTCCATTGCGTCCATGACCACGCGGGTTCCGTCAATTACGGCACGTTCGAGTTCGTCAAGGAGATAATCGGTTGAGCCGCGGAGCAGGATGGTGATAGACTTGGGGTTCTTGCACCCGGAGATTCGGGTGATGTTGGCTTCAGTATCCTCTTCTACAAGGTCCGCGGCTCCGAGATCCTTTGCCGTGAGTGCGTCTGGTTTGTTCACAATATTTGCGTGAAGTGATCGTGCGGCATATTTCATATCGCTTTCCGGCACATCCTCAATGGCAAAAATTCCGTTCTTGGCCAGATAGAACTGGACCGGATCTGCAATGCCCTTCTGGCATAAAAGAACATTCGCACCGCTTCCGATGATCGCATCGGCAAGATTTTTGAGCGTATCGCGTTCCTGCTCGGAAAAGGCATTAATCTGCTCAGCATTCGTGATCTTGATCTTCGCTTTAACCTGGGTTTTTGTGATCTCAAGAGGGGTTGCAACCAAAGCGACTTTGGCGTTTTTAACCTTTTTGGGCATCCCCTCGCTGATACGCTTCTTGTCAATGACAATACCGCGGATCAGCTCGGCATCGTCCATTGCCTTTCCTTTCTGTTTCTTGATCATCACATCTTCTTCATCGACAATAATCTTCCCCTTGGTGTTTTCAGCAACTGCCATTACGGCATCAACAATAATACCGTCAAGCTTGGCTTTCACGGACTCGATCGACTTGCCGGTTATGGCAGTGTCCACAATTTTAAAAAGGGTTTTGCGGTCAGCCGGCTCCACATTGAGCGAGAGGCTGTTGACGATCTCGATCGCTTTTTCCATGCCCATGCGGTACCCCTGTGCGATCACGGTTGGATGAATACCCAGTTCGAGCATTCCCTCGGCCTGCTCCATAAGCGCGCCAACAATGACAACAGCAGTAGTTGTTCCATCGCCCACCTCATCGTCCTGAGTGCGTGCGACTTCAATCACCATTTTTGCTCCCGGGTGCTGCACAGCAATTTCCCCGAGGATGGTTGCACCATCATTGGTGATCACAATGTCCCCGGTTGATCCGACAAGCATCTTGTCCATTCCTCGTGGACCAAGTGTTGACTTGACAGCACCGGCGATTGCCTTTGCTGCCGCTATGTTCGAGCGCTGGGCTTCTTTCCCATAATTACGCTCTACATTTTCTTTTAAAATGATAATTGGCTGTCCAGATTGCATAATAGATCCTCTGATGTTGTAAAAGGTGGAATTGAACTTCTATATAAATATTTTTGTGTTTGCTCCGGAAAAAAGAATTGATCAGTCAATACGGGATATTTTGAAGAGTGAATAGACCGGTACTCCCTCAATATCCTTGATGCCGCGCTTATCGAATATTACCCAGATAGCAACCGGAATCGCATTGTATTTCTTTAAATATTTCACCACTTCTCTCAATGTATTACCTGAAGTTATTGTATCGTCAATGATAATACATCGTTCTCCATTAATGGCAGCAAAATTCCCGCTCATCGATCCTATCGGGCGCTCGCCCTGGTTCTGCTTTGAAGGGTGATAAATTGCAAGTTTTGCTGCTTCCTGTACAGCGATAATTGTTGCAAGCGGGATTCCTGAAATGGCAATACCTACAATAACCTTCGCGGCTGGTGATGAAACGCTCTCATCATTCAGGTCTCCGTAGTACCGTTGTAAGAGCATAAGCGCCGTTTCTTCGAGCAAAGGTGCCTGGCTGCTGACTGCAGTCCAGTCTATGTGAACATCTTTTGGGGCGGCCACCCCTTTGGCCTGCGTGAGCAGCCACGTCACTGTTTCCATAGAAAGGGAGAGCTCATCTGCAATCTGACCTGGACTATGTCCTTCTGCGAGGAGCATTTTTGCCTTGCTAATCAGATCGTCAAGGGAAGACATGGAAAAAGATTCGCCGGTATCTATTTAAGTTTTCTTTTAATAATTGAACCGCAGATGAGGCATTCCCCATCATGGTCAAAATATCTGCCGCAGCCACTGCACCGGTATTTCCAGATGACAATTTTGGGCTTTTTCTGCAGCATTGGAACCGTTTTGATTCCAAGTGCGTGAGCTATGTTTCCGATGGCAAAATCATCGGTATACACTGCTGCATCAAGATCAAGGGAAAGGGCAAGAAGATCGCAGTCGGTACCGGAGATTATACCGGCATCGCCGGTCTTTTTGGCCGCGGCTTTTACTTTTTTGATGTTTTCCATTGAGGGTACGACCAGAGTGAGCCCTTGTGCGCACAGCACATCAAACCGGCTCTTTGAACGCAGATCCTTGAGCTCATCAACAACGGACCGGGTCGTATACAGTTCCCCGTCAACTGTCAGGTCATAAAAAAAGAACGAGGTGTCAAGGATGTATCTCATACGGAAAACTCCATTGGAATGCCGTGGCGTAACCTTATGTCGAATCCAAACCTGCCAAGGAGCCAGCATACCGTTTCAGCGTGGGATGTCAGGGTGCTTGTGGTAAAAGAGCCCCCAAAGAGAGCAAGCGGAACCAGCAGCTGATCCGACAGATGAATATCCACAGTGCCCGGGTTTTTGATCTCAGTGAGCAGGGCGTTTGCCGCCCCCCTGCCAACCTCTTCAGCCAGAAGACCCCGTTTACCGAGTGCAATCCCCCCCTTTGCCCCCTTACAGACTGTGCAGGAACTCCCGGTACTTGGCCCGGTGCGGCGGTCCAGGCTGATTTTGCAGGATTCGCCAAGCCCCGGACAGAGGCAGGCATCAGCAGCGGATGCCTGCCGTTCTGTGACATGTTCCGGGAGGTTGGATGAACAGGAAAATATGCAGCAGGAATGGTCTTTGTCATCATCAGGTATGACGGGGGATATCTTCTTTTGATCTACCCTGACTGTCACCTCCCCGCCCCCCTCTGGAAAATAGCCCCGTTTATGGATATCCAGAGTTATTTCAGCACCGGAGGATCGCAGAACAGATCCAAGAACATGGTCAAGGTAGTCGATGGTCGGGCTCCTCAAAACCTCGGTTCCCCCTGTAATATGAAGTATTCCGCCCGCACTCAGCGCCACGGGAAGCCATGCCTGGATGACGAGCGGGACGCTCCCGGCAGTGCCAACGGCCACGGAAACCTCGCGATATTTCAGCTCCTGCGGGAAAAATATAATTGTACCTGAACCCGGGGAGATGCCCCTGCACTCGGCATCGCAGGTAAATGCAACTGCCTTTATGGCGGCAATATGCTGAGCTGCCAGCCCCTGATTGTGTCTTGTTTCCCTGATCCGGGTGATCGTTACCGGTTCACCGGTAATCGCAGATAGCGCCACGGCATTCCGGACGAGTTGTCCGCCTCCCTCACCAAATGAACCGTCAATATTCAGCATCTTTTGAGTGCTGCTGCAATACTTTCTGCCGCGGATATCACGCTGCACCCGCGTTCGATCGTATCAGTGCAGATAACGCCACGGATTCCTGCTGCCATAAGGTGGACATACGCTCCTCCTGTAAGCACTCCATGTACACATGCCGCGAATACATCTTTTGCACCCTGCTCGTACAGTATCCCTGCGGCAGTGGCAATTGTCCCGCCGGTTGAGATAATATCATCGACAATAACTACTGATCGCGATGCAGCGCATAATTGTTTGGGGGTCATCTTTACCTCAACCCCATTGAGACGAGTCTTTTCAAGATGATCAAAATCCCACCCGCCTGCAGATGCAACATGTTCGGCGAATGTAAGGGCACCCTCATCAGGAGCAAGAATAAGGGGGTTGTCAAGATTTAAGGTTTTAATATACAAGCCGATGTCACGGGCAAGTGAGATGTTTCTTGCAGGAACTCCAAAATACTTCAGTACTTCTTTTTCATGGATATTGACCGTAATAATTTCCAAAATCCCTCTGCTGAGTGCCTGTGCAACGGCACGTGCACTGACAGGTTCTCCCTGCCTGAACCGCTTGTCCTGCCGGGCATATCCCATATAGGGTAAAACAAGCTGGTTATCAGAACTGTCACAAGCATCGATCATCAGGAGTAACTGGACGAGTGAATCATTATCCACCACACTTCCGACAATAATGGTCTCATCATCCAGTTCACCGGCAATCAGGTACTGCTCCCCATCAGGAAAACGGGAATATTTTACATCAACGACAGAGGTCTTTAGTGCCCTGGCAAGGCTGGTGGCAAGTATTTGGGATTTTTCAGTGGAGATCACTTTCATGGTATCCTTCCTAACCAAAGAGGTGGTGGTATTTCTTTCTTCAGAATTTATTGTACAATAGTAGATATTGTATTTTTTTAAAGCCTTGAATAGTATTTGGGAAAATCACTACAGGTTCAACTCCAATCCTATGCAATCATCTGAAAGTACTTAAACTATCATGCAACAATTCATATGAAAACTACCAGAGTTAAAAGAGGTATATTCCGCAATGGAAATTTCTGAGCAACCGTCACCGCAGAACGAAGCAGTACAAACCCCTGTTACATCTCCAGAGGTTGTTCACACTGAAAGTGTGATAGCAGTCTCTTCCCAGGTTGAAGTACCAGAGAAGCTGATTGATCAGGTAATCGGTCAGGAACACGCGGTCGAGGTCATTAGGAAGGCAGCAATGCAGCGCCGGCACGTCATGATGATCGGAAGCCCCGGGACGGGAAAGTCAATGCTGGCCAAGGGGATGGCCGAAATATTGCCTAAAGAAGATCTTCAGGATATTCTTACCTACCCGAATTCCGACGATCCTAACAACCCGGTGGTCAGAACTGTTGCCGGGGGGCGGGGCAAGCAGATCGTTGCAGCCCATAAAGCCGAAGCAAAGAAAAAAATCCAGTTCCGGAACATCCTGCTGATGCTCCTGCTCATTGGGATAATCGGTTATGCATTCCTTACCTACCAGTGGCTGATGGGGATCATTGCCGCTGCATTTGTTTTCATGGCATTGCGCTACACCACTCCCCGCGAGGAAACGATGGTGCCTAAACTCCTCGTTTCCAACGATACCAAAAATATAGCGCCCTTTATTGACGGGACCGGCTCTCATGCCGGTGCTCTGCTTGGTGACGTACGGCACGATCCCTTCCAGAGTGGAGGGCTTGAAACCCCGGCGCATGACCGGGTTGAAGTGGGGGCTATCCACCGGGCGCATGGCGGCGTGCTCTTCATTGATGAAATCAACACGCTGGACCCGCATTCACAACAGAACCTGCTCACTGCGCTTCAGGAAGGAGAGTTCCCTATCACCGGCCAGAGCGAACGCTCGAGCGGTGCGATGGTTCGCACCGAACCAGTACCCTGCAAATTCGTGATGATCGCCGCAGGAAATCTTGATGCTATTAAGGGAATGCACCCGGCACTTCGCTCTCGTATCCGTGGGTATGGGTATGAAGTGTACATGGCAGAGAGTATGGAGGATAACGAGGATAATCGCCGTAAATACATCCGCTTTATCGCCCAGGAAGTGAAAAACGACGCAAAGATCCCACACTTTGACCAGAGTGCAATTGATGAAATCATCCGTGAAGCGAAACGACGGTCGAACCGGAAGGGACACCTGACGTTAAAACTCCGTGACATGGGTGGACTGATCCGTGTTGCAGGTGATATTGCACGGCAGGAAAATGCTGTCCTGACGACATCTGTCCACGTAATAACGGCAAAGAAGACCGCACGATCGATTGAGGACCAAGTCTCTGATGAAGTTACCCAGCATCTCAGGGAATACGAGATGACCATTGTTGAAGGTACCCGTGTCGGGCGCGTGAACGGGCTTGCGGTAACGGGGAATGATGCAGGTTCAGTCCTCCCGATAATGGCAGAAGTAACGCCGGCACAGGGTGAGAGCGGCCAGATCATTGCCACAGGTGTCTCCGGAAAACGTCAGGAACCCTGGCTGAAAGATGAGGAATCAATCGCCCAGCAATCCATCAAGAATGTTAGTGCTTTAATAAAAAAGTTCACCGGTAAGGATATCAAAAACATGGATGTCCATATCCAGTTTATCGGTACCTATGGTGCAGAGGGAGATTCTGCCTCAGTCAGCATTGCCACGGCAGTAATCAGCGCAATCGAGGGCATTCCTATCCGGCAGGATATTGCCATGACCGGCTCCCTCTCGGTTCGCGGAGACGTGCTTCCTGTCGGTGGCGTGACATATAAAATTGAAGCTGCTGCCAAAGCGGGTATCAAAATAGTACTTATTCCCCGCATGAATATCGGGGATGTATTGATTGAAGAGCGGTACAAACCCCTTGTCACTATATTACCGATGGACACCATTGATGATGTCCTCAAGTATGCACTCGTCCCTGAAAACGCAGAGGGGTTCCTCACCAAACTTAAAAAGATGACAATGCGATCAACAGCAATAGTTCCGGAACTCACGGTAATTAACCAGACGATGGCCTGAATGTGATGGCTGGAATACAATATTATGATCTGCGGCATGTAACCGGGCAGGTCACCCACATCGACATCGATAACGATGTCGTGGAATCTGCCGGGACATCATTTTTCAATAAAGCCGTAATCAGGGTACTTCACAAAACCGGGTGGGGAGTGCTCCAGATTGATAACTACACTCCCTGTCACGGAAAAAAATTTGATACACTCCTTGAGTCTGCCTGCAGACTTGCCAGGATTACCCAGGAAAGTGTTATCCTTGGTGATGCCCCGCATGGCATTCTCACTGTACCATCAATGAAAGAAGATCCCCGGAATGTATCCATTGAAGAGAAATCATCCCTGCTTTTGGGAATTGAGCAGGCTGCCAGTCACCCGTCTGTAGTAAACCAGAGGGCAAATTACATAGAAAAAATTGAACATGTCCGGTTTTCTGACAGCTCTGAAAATGAATTTTCTTTTGAAATGTGCCGTTCCGGATTTAATGTGCTGGCAGTTGCATCACGGAATGGAAAAGTCCAGATGGGATATGAGCGTGAACATTCGATTCACGGGTTCAATCTCCGGCACCAGCAGTCCCTTGGAGAAAAGGCTGCCGGAATTGCAGTAGCCCTTCTTGATGCAGGGATTCCAAAAGGTGGAAAAATGCGAGCTGTGCTTGACCCGGAATTAGCAGGCGTTTTTGCCCATGAAGCGGTTGGTCATGCAAGTGAAGGTGATCTGGTACACGAAGGTAACTCGGTGCTGAAGGGAAAAACCGGACAGAAGATCGGGAATGATAACCTTACAATTGTCGATGATCCCG
>Ga0307380_10005968_pt1 | contig 16111 bp, 16 predicted proteins | sample UN3MG_FD_202239 | JGI IMG/M metagenome (GOLD analysis project Ga0307380, IMG submission 202239) | Soil microbial communities from Risofladan, Vaasa, Finland - UN-3 | ecosystem: Environmental > Terrestrial > Soil > Coastal area > Acid sulfate soil | place: Finland: Risofladan, Vaasa | collected...
GCCAGCCGCACCATCATGCCCGGCGGGGTCATGGTGTATTCCGCCGCCCGTGACAGGAAGGTACGCATTGCTTCACGTAGCGGCGGCACGGGAAGGCGCTCGGTGATCGCCTTCAGCCGGTCACGGGCAATCGATTGCCCGCCAGGCGCCCATACCACGCCCACCGTCCAGCGGGTTCCCAGCTCGACGGCGACGAAATCGCCAGCTGCCAGGGTCATGCCTTCGGGCACCAAATAATCCAGCGGCTCGTCGAACGGCATTGGCAGGGCCACACCGACCCGCGCGCCCGATTTGAAGCGGATTTCACTCATTTCGCCGCGCCCTGCAATCCGGGGTTGGCCCGCGCCCTCGCGATGGATTAGATTGCCCGGCGAGGCAGCCGAACAGGCAACCACCGAGCGCAAGGACCGACCCCATGAAATTCTTCATCGACACCGCCGAGATCGACGAGATCAAGGAGCTATCCGCGACCGGCATGGTCGACGGTGTCACCACCAACCCCTCGCTGATCCTGAAATCCGGCCGCGACATCATCGAGGTTACCCGCGAGATCTGCGGCATCGTTGACGGCCCGGTTTCGGCCGAGGTCGCCGCCACCGAGGCGGGCGCGATGATCGCCGAGGGCATGAAGCTGGCGGCGATCGCGCCGAACATCGCGGTCAAGGTACCGCTGACCTGGGACGGGCTGAAAGCTTGCAAGGCGCTGAGCGATGCCGGCCACATGGTCAATGTCACCTTGTGCTTCTCGGCCACCCAGGCGCTGCTGGCTGCCAAGGCTGGGGCGACCTTCATCTCACCCTTCATCGGGCGGCTGGACGATATCGGTCTCGATGGCATGGAGCTGATTGCCGACATCCGCCAGATCTACGATAATTACCAATTCCAGACCCAGATCCTCGCCGCCTCGATCCGGTCGGTTAACCATGTCGCCACCGCCGCGAAGATCGGTGCGGATGTGGCGACGATTCCGCCGGACGTGTTGAAGAAACTGGCCCACCACCCGTTGACCGACAAGGGCCTGGCGACCTTTCTGGCAGACTGGGCCAAGACCGGCCAGAAGATTCTGACCTGAAGGTGCACAGATGACCACACCCCCAGCCCCCACGAACGATACTGCCGCGACCAAGCTGCGGCTCGACACCGAGGAGCGCGAGCTGATCCGCTCGCTGCTGCTGGCAGATCCGGAGCTGGTGCTGTCCGACGATATGGTGATGCGGGCGTTGCTGGGCGCCACCGCCAAGGGCGCGCGCAATATCGTCGATCTGCGCGACAAGCTGGTCGAGCGGCTGGAGCAACGGCTCGACAAGCTGGTCCATACCAACCGCAGCGTCATCGCCGCCGCTTATGAAAACGTCGCCGGAACGCAGCAGCTGCATCGGGCGATCCTGACGCTGATCGACGTGCCGGATCTGGGCGAGTTCCTGCGCCGCCTGACCCGCGATGTCCCGGCCATGGTTGGGGTCGAGCAGGCCCGGCTGTGCCTGGAAGCCGATGTCGAGGATGTGTCACCGGCGGCGCTGGCCGAAGGACTGGGCGGCAGGGTGTTGCTGGTTCCATATGCCAGTGTCGACGAGTACCTCTTGCTGGATGGCGATACCGCATCCGGCTCGGTGATGCTGCGCGCCTGCGGCTCGGAGGCGGAGCTGTTTTTTGGCGCCATGACCCGGGTCCGCTCTGAGGCATTGCTCAAGCTGGATCTGGCCGGGAGCATCGGACTGCTTGCCTTCGGCGCCACCGATCCCGACCGCTTTGGCGCTGACCAGGGGACCGACCTGCTGACGTTCTTTGGCGCCGCCGTCGAGCGGCTGCTGACCCAACGCCTGAGTGCCGCGGACGAGGAGTGATGGCGGGAACCATGCCTCTGCCATCGGCGGGCGCATCTGATCTGCTGATGCGCTGGCTGGCCCAGTTGTCCGCCGTGCGCCAGCGCAGCCCAAAAACCGTCGAGGCCTATGGCCGCGACGTTTCAGGATATCTTGGGTTTCTCGCGGGCCATCAGGGCGGGCCGATGGGGCGGACAGCGTTGGGCGAGGTGACGCTGGCCGAGCTGCGGGCCTGGATGGCGGTGGAGCGTGGGCGGGGCCTGTCGTCGCGTTCGCTGGCCCGGGAGTTGTCGGCGGTAAGATCATTCTACAGCTGGCTTGAGGCGGCCGAGGGCATCGACTGTTCGGCGATCCACGTGGTGCGCAGCCCAAAATTGCCCAAGCGTCTGCCGCGCCCGATTTCCGTGGTTGGCGCCCGCGCCATCGTCGGATCGGTCAGTGATGACGCCGAGCCGTGGATTACCGCCCGCGATCAGGCGGCGTTGACGTTGATCTGGGGCTCGGGGCTGCGGATCTCGGAGGCGCTGGGGCTGCGCCAGGGCGCCGCGCCGCTGGGCGAGGTGATCCGGGTTACCGGCAAGGGCAACAAGCAACGCGAAGTGCCGGTGTTGCCCGCCGCGCGGCAGGCCGTTGAGCGCTACCGTGCGCTTTGTCCCTATGCGCCGGGCCGCAACGCGGCGCTGTTCCTTGGCGCCCGTGGCGGGCCGCTGAACCCGCGTTTGTTGCAGGGGGCGATGGCGCGCGCGCGAATGGCGCTGGGCCTGCCGCCCTCGGCGACACCGCATGCGCTGCGCCATTCCTTCGCCACCCAACTGCTGGCCGCAGGGGGAGACCTCCGCGCCATCCAGGAGCTGCTGGGCCACGCCTCGCTGTCATCGACGCAGGTCTACACCGGGGTCGACGAGACCCGACTGATGGAGATCTACGAGAAAGCGCATCCGCGGGGCCGGGGGAGAGCGGGGTAGGGGTCGAGTTTTAGCGTTTGGGGGTTCATCGGAGTTGGCCCGGATTATTGGCTGTGTGTCCGATGCGGTTTTCATTTCTGAACTTGCGATTGTTCGGTACGCGGACTTTTTTGTCATTCATGTTAATGACGATATCTTGGCGCTGTATTCGTTGGCCAACATGTCGTCAGGTAACTGGAGTGCAGTAACCACCTTAGCCAGAAACACTCTTCACGAACATTGGGCGCAGTAGACAACAAGAAGGAATTCTTCGATGTCTCGGAAGTTGATGGCTGAGTTGGAGTGTGGAAAGTTTGGTAGCCCGCTGAAGCAATTTCACCGGGACGCTATGCTTGATCTAATATTGGTGTGGGGCACTTTGGACGGCGCACTGACAATGCTGGTTGCGGCATTCACGGGAGAGCCCCTTCATGAAGCCGCTGATCGAATTGGCAAAACCAACGGGTCCAACAAGATCGTGGAGGTTGCAAATATTATCAAGAATTATGACGATGGCATGGCGCACGTAAAAAACTTCAGAAAATGGAAGAAAAAGTATGAGAAATACTCAGTACCGCGAAATCGCATCGCGCATGCCCATTGCGTCGGCTACCTTGAAAGTGACGATCAATACATCGTTTTTGCTGTCGCAGAACATGAGGGCGGCGGGAACATGGCCATTGAAGCAATCCCAGTTGAGGAGATGAAACAAGCCACGCAGTATGGCGAAATGCTAGCCGCCTTCGCAGTGAACATCGTCGAGCGGATTGAAGCAGCTAGATCGCGCGACTTCCGAAAGTGACCGTTGGGTCTGCTTAGGGGCTCGAAGCGGCCATTTGCCGATGCCCCATAGTTGGCCGCCTCGGGTCATCTCCGGATCAATTTCAAAGTCGAGCGCCGGCTTGCGCCGTGGGTGCCAAGCGTCAGGTTCTATCCAACAGAGCCACCGCGCGCAGGGCCTGCATCTGGCTCGCAAGTGCCCCTGCCAGGCGTTCATCGGTAAGGGTGCCGTTGGTGTCGAACTGGTTGCTGGCGTTGCCGACCCCGACCTCGACCTCGCTGACCAGCCGGACCTTGAACGGGATCAGCATCAGCCACAGCCCGGCGGTTGCGCGCTGCCCGCCGGCCATGCCCGCCGTGGCCGAAACCACTGCGACCGGCTTGCCGACCAGCGGCACCGGCTGGACCCGGCTGACCCAGTCAAGCGCGTTCTTCAGCACGCCGGAGGGGTTTTTGTTGTACTCGGGCGTCGAGATCACGATGGCGTCGGCAGCCGCGATCTGCGCGCACAGGGTCAGGACTTCGGCGGGCATGCCCTTTGCCTCGAGGTCGCCGTCATAGAGCGGCAGGCGAATGTTGGCGAAAGTGAATTCATCCGGCGCGAACACCCGCGCCGCCTCGCGCACCAGCATTGAATTGTAGCTGGCGGCGCGCAGCGAGCCGGATATTCCCAATAGCTTGACCATCTGTTACCCCTTCGAGGTGTTTTTTTAGGCGTGGATCGCGCCATCGCCGCAGGCGAGTGCGGCCTCGCGCATTGCCTCGGAGAAGGTTGGGTGGGCGTGGCAGGTCATTGCCAGATCCTGGGCCGAGGCGCCGAATTCCATCGCCACGCAGATCTCGTGGATCAGGTCGCCCGCCGCCGGGCCAATGATGTGGCAGCCGAGGATGCGGTCGGTCTCGGCGTCCGCCAAAAGCTTGACGAATCCTTCGGAGGCGAAATTTGCCTTGGCCCGGGCGTTGGCCATGAAGGGGAACTTGCCGACCTTGTATTTGCGCCCGGTTTCCTTCAGCTGCTCCTCGGTCTGGCCGACCGAGGCGACCTCGGGTGCGGTGTAGATCACGCCGGGGATGACGCCGTAGTTGACATGGCCGTGCTTGCCGGCGATCTCGTCGGCCACCGCCATGCCCTCGTCCTCTGCCTTGTGGGCCAGCATCGGCCCGGCGATGACATCGCCGATGGCCCAGATACCGGGAACATTGGTGCGCCAGTGAGCGTCGGTTTTCACCATGCCGCGCTCGGTCTCGACCCCGGCGGCCTCCAGCCCCAGCCCGTTGGTGTAGGGACGCCGGCCGGTAGCGACCAGCACCACATCGGCTTCCACCACGTGCTCACTGTCGTCCTTGCGCGACTTATAGGTGACCTTCAGGGTCGATTTCAGCATCTCAACCCCCTGGACGGCGGCACCGAGCACGAAATTGATGCCCTGTTTCTTCAGGATGCGCTGGAAATGCTTCTGCACCTCGCCGTCCTGGCCGGGAGTGACGACCTCGAGATACTCGATCACCGTGACCTTGGAGCCAAGCCGCGCCCAGACCGAACCCAATTCCAGCCCGATCACCCCGGCGCCAATCACCACCAGCGTTTTTGGCGCCGATTTGAGCTCCAGCGCCCCGGTCGAGGTGACGACGCGCTTCTCGTCGACTTCGACGCCGGGCAGAGTGGAAGGCTCGGAGCCGGTGGCAATGACGATGTTCTTGGTCTTCAGGGTCTGATCGCCGACCTTGACCTCGGTTGCCGAGACGATCTCGCCCCAGTCCTTGACGTAGTCGACCTTGTTCTTCTTGAACAGGAACTCGATGCCCTGGGTGTTGGCCTTGATCACCCCGTCCTTGTATTCGAGCATTTTCGGCACATCGACCGAGACGCCGGTCGTGGTGATCCCCATCTTGGCGAAATTCGTCTCGGCTTCGTGGACCATCTCGGAGGCGTGCAGCAGCGCCTTCGAAGGGATGCAGCCGACGTTCAGACAGGTGCCGCCAAGCGCACCCCGGCCCTCGACGCAGGCGACCTTGAGGCCAAGCTGGCCCGCCCGGATGGCACAGACATAGCCCCCCGGGCCGCCGCCGATCACCACAACATCATATTCGGCCATAGGGTTACCTCCGTTTGCAGTCGCCAGCATTTCCGCCAACCAGTTCTAGCGCGCCACCGACGCAATCTCCACCGCAACGATTTTTCCCTGCGTCATCGCGTTCGAGATGAAATGCAGATCCTCGATCGAGGGCGAGATGATCGCGTGCAGCTCGGCGTCGGAATAACCCATCTCGCGCATTAAATTAGCCTTTTCTTTCATGCCGGTCGCGTACATGAAGTCGATATCGGAGAATTTGCCCTGGCTGTCGTTCGCACCGACCAGGCTCGCACTCTTGAGCAGCAGGACCTCGTGAAATGTCTCGAACATTTTGTCGATGATCGAGCCGACGCCGGAGAATTCGATCTGCCCCGCAGAGTGATAATTGATCTTGTGGACCCTCAGGTCGGCGACGCCGAAATCGCGGACAAATTCCTCGGACTTGGCGTAACTGTCGTTGAATTTCTCGCTCATCAGCGGCGCGGCGATCCAGTCGAACGCCGCGATGTATTTGAGCACCACGGCATCGAGCCGCCGGTCGAAGAAATTCGGGCCCCCGGTTCGGGATGCGACCACCAGCTGCTCCAATCGGTAGGACCGGACGACGAGATGCAGCAGCCGGGCGAAATCCATCGGCGACCACAGACCGTCGATACCGAGTCTGAGGATCTTGGTCTCGTGGGTCATCGAACGGGCCGGACGTCAAAGGTCCATCAGCAGCCGACGCGGGTCCTCCAGCGCTTCTTTTACCCGGACCAGGAAGGTCACCGCCTCCTTGCCGTCGATGACACGGTGGTCGTAGCTGAGAGCGAGGTACATCATCGGCCGGGCGACGATCTGGCCGCCAACCACCATGGGCCTCTCCTGGATCTTGTGCATGCCGAGGATGCCGGATTGCGGCGGGTTCAGGATCGGCGAGGACATCAGCGAGCCGTAGACGCCGCCGTTCGAGATGGTGAAGGTGCCCCCCTGCATGTCGGCCATGCTGAGCTTGCCGTCGCGGGCGCGCAGGCCAAGCTCGGATATGGTCTTCTCGATGCCCGCGAAGCCCAGTTGGTCGGCGTCGCGCAGCACCGGGACCACCAGGCCCGAAGGCGTGCCGACGGCGACGCCGATGTGGTAGTAGTTCTTGTAGACCAGATCGGTGCCATCGATCTCGGCATTGACCGAGGGGATTTCCTTCAGCGCGTGGATGCAGGCTTTGACGAAGAACGACATGAAGCCGAGCTTGACCCCGTGCTTCTTCTCGAACAGCTCCTTGAACTCAGCTCGCAGGCCCATGATGGCGCTCATGTCGACCTCATTATAGGTGGTCAGCATGGCGGCGGTGTTCTGGGCGTCCTTCAGGCGACGGGCGATGGTCTGGCGCAGCCGGGTCATCCGCACCCGCTTTTCGCGCGATGCGTCATCGACTGCGACGGGAGCGCGGGGGGCGCTTGGCGCGGCAGGCGTTGGGGCGGGCATGGCGACTACGGCAGCGGCTGCGGCGGCAGCTGTGGCGTTTTGGACATCTTCCTTCATCACCCGCCCGTCGCGGCCGGAACCCTGAACCGAGCCAGCGGCCAGCCCGGCCTCGGCCATCAGCTTCTTGGCGGACGGAGCATCCTCGACATCCTTGGTGGGCGACTTAGCCGCAGGTTCAGCCGGGGGTGTGGCTGGGGGTGCGACCGGAGCCGGGGCCGGGGCTTTCTCGGCTGAGGGAGCGGCACTCGCGTTCGGAGCGGCGGCGGCTCCGCTCGCGGCGATGGTGCTCAACAGCGCGTTCACCCCCACGGTGTCGCCGGTTTTAGCGACATGTTCGCCAAGCACGCCAGCCGCCGGCGCGGGCACCTCGAGGGTAACCTTATCGGTCTCCAGCTCGCACAGCATTTCGTCGGCATTGACCGCGTCGCCCGGCTGCTTGAACCAGTTCGCCACAGTTGCCTCGGTAACCGATTCGCCCAGCGTGGGCACCCTCACTTCGATCGTCATTCCTTAGTCCCTCTCCAAACGCTTACAGCGTCAGCGCAGCCTCGACCAGCGCTTCCTGTTCCAACTTGTGCCGCGCCGCCGACCCGGTGGCGGGTGACGCCGAGGCCTGCCGCCCGGCATAGATCGCCCGGCCCGCCTTGGCGCCAATCCTGCTCAATACCCATTCGATGTTCGGCTCGACGAAGGACCAGCCGCCCTGGTTCTTCGGTTCTTCCTGGCACCAGACCACGTCGGCATTCTTGAACCGCGCCAGTTCGCGGGTCAGGCTGAGGGCCGGGAACGGGTAGAACTGTTCCAGCCGCATCAGATATATGTCGTTCAGTCCGGCGCTGTCGCGCGCCTCGAGCAGATCGAAATAGACTTTTCCGGAGCACATGACGACGCGGTTAATTTTGTCGTCAGCGGCCAGCTCCAGCTCGGAGTTGCCCATCTCGGCGTCGTCCCACAATACCCGATGGAAGCTTGAACCGGTGGCCATCTCCGACAGTTTCGAGACGCACATCTTGTGGCGCAGCAGCGATTTCGGCGTGAACAGGATCAGCGGTTTGCGGAAGCTGCGGTGCAGCTGGCGGCGCAGGATGTGGAAGTAGTTCGCCGGGGTCGTGCAGTTGGCGACGATCCAGTTATCCTCGGCGGAAAGCTGCAGGAACCGCTCGATCCGGGCCGATGAATGCTCCGGCCCCTGACCCTCGTAGCCATGCGGCAGCAGCAGCACCAAGCCGGACATGCGCAGCCATTTGCGCTCGCCCGGACAGATGAACTGGTCGATCATGATCTGGGCGCCGTTAGCGAAGTCGCCGAACTGCGCTTCCCACAGCGTCAGCCCATTCGGCTCGGCCAGCGAGTAGCCGTATTCGTAGCCGAGCACAGCGTATTCCGACAGCATCGAGTCGATGACCTCGAAATGTCGCTGGCCATCGCGGACATGGTCGAGCGGGTAATAACGCTCCTCGGTCACTTGCTCGGTGATGCCGCAATGGCGCTGGCTGAAGGTACCGCGGGCCACGTCCTGCCCGGATAGGCGCACCCGATAGCCCTCGATCAGCAGGGTGCCGAAAGCCAGGGCCTCGGCGGTGGCCCAATCGACCCCCTCGCCGGTGTCGACCATCTCGCGCTTCTGTTCCAGCAGCCGCGCGATGGTCCGGTGAGGCTGGAAGTTCTCCGGCAGCGTGGTCAGCGCCGCGCCGACTTCCTTCAGCGCTTCGGGCGGCGCAGCGCTTTGGCCGCGCTGGTATTCGCCCTCCGACGTTTCCATCCCCGACCAGCGGCCATCGAGCCAGTCGGCCTTGTTCGGGCGGTAATCCTTGCCAGCGTCAAACTCGTCGCTCAGATGCGCCTGGAAGGCGGCGGTTGCCTCCGCGACCTCGTTCGCCTCGATCAGTCCGTCGGCGATCAATCGCTCGGAATACAGCTGCAGCGTAGTCCGCTGCTTCTTGATGGCGGTGTACATCAGGGGCTGAGTGAACATCGGCTCATCCCCCTCGTTATGGCCGAAACGGCGATAGCAGAAGATGTCGATCACCACGTCGCGCTGGAACTTTTGGCGGAATTCGGTGGCAACCTTGGCGGCGTGAACCACCGCCTCCGGGTCGTCGCCATTGACGTGGAAGATCGGACAATCGACCATCTTGGCGATATCGGTCGGATAGGGCGACGAGCGCGAGTAATGCGGTGCCGTAGTGAAGCCGATCTGGTTGTTGACGATAATATGGATGGTGCCGCCGGTCTTGTGACCCTTGAGGCCGGAAAGACCAAAACATTCGGCCACCACGCCCTGCCCGGCGAAGGCGGCATCGCCGTGCATCAGCACCGGGATCACCGCCGTGCGATCGTCCGCATAATACTCCTGCTTGGCGCGCACCTTGCCCAGCACTACCGGATTCACCGCCTCGAGATGCGAGGGGTTGGCGGTCAGTGACAGATGCACCTTGTTGCCATCGAACTCGCGATCCGACGAGGCACCTAAGTGATATTTCACGTCGCCGGAGCCATCGACATCCTCGGGCTTCGAGCTGCCGCCCTGGAATTCGTTGAAGATCGCCCGGTATGGCTTGGCCAGCACATTGGCCAGCACGTTCAGACGCCCGCGATGGGGCATGCCGAAGACGATCTCCTTGGCACCCAGCGCGCCGCCCCGCTTGATGATCTGCTCCATCGCCGGGATCACCGACTCGCTGCCGTCGAGGCCAAAGCGCTTGGTGCCCATATACTTGACGTGGAGGAATTTCTCGAAGCCCTCGGCCTCGACCATTTTTTTCAGGATCGCCTTGCGGCCCATCTTGGTGAACTGAATTTCCTTGCCATAACCCTCGATGCGTTGTTGCAGCCAGGATTTCGGCTCCGGGTCGCTGAGATGCATGAATTGCAGCGCGAAGGTGCCGGCATAGGTGCGCCGCAGCAGCGCCTCGATCTCGCGCATGGTGGCGTATTCCAGCCCCAGCACGTAGTCGATGAAGATCGGCCGGTCGAGATCGGCGGCGGTGAAGCCGAAGAAGTGCGGATCGAACTCCGGATGCTGAACGCCGCCGTGCAGCTTTAACGGATCGAGGTCGGCGGCCAGATGCCCACGCGATCGGAACGAGCGGATATACATGATCGCCCGGATCGAATCGAGCACCGCGCCGCGCAGGTCGGCCTCGCTGACGCCGTCCTCGGTCTTGGCCTTGATCTTCCGCGCCAGTTGTCTCGGGTCCGGCACGGTGTCCCAGTTGCCGTCCAGTGCCGCGACCGATTCACTGGTATCGGCGGGTGGCCAGTCGGCCCGCGCCCAGGGGGCGCCTCCAGCCTCGTCGGCTATGTCCGATGGCTCATCGCCCAGCGCCTTGAAGAAAGCGGCCCAGGACGGATCGACCGAGCCTGGATCCGCAGCGTAGCGGGCGTGGAGTTGTTCGATATATTGGGCATTGTGGCCCTGGAGGAAAGAAGAAGCGTGGAACTGGCCGTTCAAGCTCTGTTCATTCATCGATTGCCGGGAGAGCCTTGCGACCCTCCTGTCCTCTGGTGGCGGAGCACTGGCTCGCGCGTAGACGTTCTCGCCCATAGACGGTTTGGGCGGCCCATTCAAGAACCGCCCAGCGTAGTATTACCCAGCAAATACTTAATGCAAAGCCTTGCCAAGAACTTATTGGCGGCCGGGCGCGTGATTTCCAGTCAATCCGGCGCCGCCGTATCATACCGGTTTCGGCCGGGCTGGCTGGGCAGAATGAGCAGAACCAGGACCACGAGCGACAGAATGAACGCAAGCCCCGCGAGTATGACCACGACCGACGGGTCGATCGAGTTACCCGGCCGCAATACGCTATGGAACACCGGAACCAGCGGGATGCCCGGCAACAGATTGAAAAATCCGGAGCGGCCGGTGTCGTGCATCCGCCGCCAGGCAACGGCGGCTTGCGGCAGGATGGTAAACAGGCTGAAAAGACCGCCGAACCCCAGCAGCATGTCTTCGCCGAAGAGCGCTCGGTCAATGAGGGCGAGCACGAGCGATCCGACAATTATGAACAGAAAGAACCACCAGTACTCCGACCGGCTGGCGCGGCCGGAGAAGGTCCAGTAATCCTGAAAACAAACGGCGACCGCCTCGCGAAATCTCATGGTCAGGCAACAGTTCCCTAGTGGCCGATCGCTTTAAGCAATGCCTCGCCAAGCCCGGCAGGGCTGTCGGCGACGACGATTCCGGCCGCCAGCATGGCCTCGATCTTGTCCTCGGCGCCGCCCTTGCCGCCGGAGATGATCGCGCCGGCGTGCCCCATGCGCCGTCCCGGAGGCGCCGTGCGCCCGGCGATGAAGCCCGCAATCGGCTTCGAGCGGCCCTTTTTCGCCTCGTCGGCGACGAACTGCGCGGCGTCTTCCTCGGCCGAGCCGCCGATCTCGCCGATCATGATGATCGATTTGGTCTCCGGGTCGGCGAGGAACATTTCGAGGCAATCGATATGCTCGGTGCCCTTGATCGGGTCGCCTCCGATGCCGATGCAGGTGGATTGGCCGAGCCCGGCGGCGGTGGTCTGCGCCACCGCCTCGTAGGTCAGGGTGCCGGAGCGGCTGACGATGCCGACATTGCCGCGCCGGTGGATGTGACCCGGCATGATGCCGATCTTGCAGGCATCGGGCGTGATGATGCCGGGGCAGTTCGGCCCGATCAGGCGCGAGGCCGAGCCATCGAGCGCCCGCTTGACCCGCATCATGTCGAGCACCGGAATGCCCTCGGTGATGCAGATGATCAGCGGCAGGCCCGCATCGATCGCCTCGAGGATCGCGTCCGCCGCGAACGGCGGCGGCACATAGATCACGCTGGCATTGGCGCCGGTGGTGGCGACCGCCTCACCCACCGTATCGAAGACCGGCAAGCCGATATGGCGGGTGCCACCCTTGCCGGGCGTCACGCCGCCGACCATCTGGGTGCCGTAGGCGATTGCCTGCTCGGAGTGGAAAGTGCCCTGAGCGCCGGTAAAGCCCTGACAGATCACCTTGGTGTTTTCGTCGACGAGTACGGACATTTCAGTTCGCCTTTCCTGACACGTTAATGTGTTCCGGGTATTCTCTGAGGAGCAAATCGCGTGGTGAATAGCACACGCTGTTCCGTTCGCCATGCATCCAGACGCACTCCCGTGTTTCCCCAAAGAATGGGCTCATTCCCTGTCCAACGATAATGTCCCACGTCCGACGCCGGCGATCCTCGCAGGACCAAATCCAAAACTGCCGATTTGGAAAGAAGAAGCTTTCGCGTAGCAGAAAGGCTGAGAACGTGGTCGCTTCTTCATCGACACAGTATCGTAGATGGCAATCCTCCATATATTGAGACATTGCCGCCTCCGATACTGGGCAACCAACAGCATCTTCTGGCAGGTCACCGGAGTCGCCGAACCAAGAAGGAAATCCACACTCTGCCGGCGCGACATCGTCGGATTCAGCAGACCGGTCCAAAACCGTCACCCCTTAACCGCCTTCACGATCTTCGCCGCCGCATCGGCCAGATTGTCCGCCGCGATCACGTTCAGGCCGCTGTCGTTGATGATCTGCTTGCCGAGTTCCACGTTGGTACCTTCGAGGCGGACCACCAGCGGCACCTGGAGGCCGACCTCCTTGACCGCCGCGACCACGCCCTCGGCGATGACGTCGCAGCGCATGATGCCGCCGAAGATGTTGACCAGGATGCCCTTTACCTTGGGGTCCGAAGTGATGATCTTGAACGCCTCGGTCACTTTCTCCTTGGTGGCGCCGCCGCCGACATCGAGGAAGTTGGCCGGGGCCGAGCCATACAGCTTGATGATGTCCATGGTCGCCATCGCCAGCCCGGCGCCGTTGACCATGCAGCCGATCTCGCCATCGAGCGCGATGTAGTTGAGGTCGTGCTTCGCGGCTTCCAGTTCCTTGGCGTCTTCTTCGGTTTCGTCCTGCAGCTCGGCCACATCTTTTTGGCGATACAGCGCGTTCGAATCGAAATTCATCTTGCAGTCGAGGCAGACCAGCTTGCCCTCCTCGGTCACGATCAGCGGGTTGATCTCGACCATCGAACAGTCTTTCTCGACGAACAGTTTGTAGAGCGTGTTGATCAGCTGCACGCAATCGCGCACCGCCGGGCCTTCGAGCCCGAGGGCGGAGGCGACCTTGCGGCCATGGAAGGGCTGGATGCCGGTGGCCGGGTCGACCGTGAAGGTCAGGATCTTCTCCGGCGTCGCATGGGCAACCTCCTCGATGTCCATGCCGCCCTCGGTCGAGACGATGAACGAGATGCGCGAGCTATCGCGGTCGACCAGCATCGAGAGATACAATTCCCGCGCGATGGCGGCGCCGGCCTCGAGATAGATGCGGTTGACCTGCTTGCCGGCCGGGCCGGTCTGGTGGGTGACCAGGGTATGCCCCAGCATTTGTTGGGTGAAGGCAACCGCCTCGTCGGCCGAACGGGCGATACGGACACCGCCCTTGTCGCCTGCTTCGGCCTCCTTGAACGTGCCCTTGCCGCGTCCGCCGGCGTGGATCTGGGCTTTGACCACCCAAACCGGGCCGCCGAGTTGATCCGCCGCCGCGCGGGCATTCGCCGCATCGAGCACCGCGACGCCTTCGGAGACTGGGGCACCGTAGGCCTTGAGGATTTGCTTCGCCTGATATTCGTGGATGTTCATCTTGGTGTCGTCCTCCTCGAAGCATCCCGCGCTGGTCAGGCGGGTTTACAGTGGCCACCCTCAAGCCGCAACCGCGCAGGCGCCGGGTCGGGCCGCAGCATTGATCATAAACTTCAGGTATGTGGTATACCAGAGAGAATTCGCATCGCACAAAAAATGAGGCGACCTCGCCGAGGCCGCCGCTTCAGGTGAATTCTTCGAGTTCTCAGCCCAGGCTCGGGTCGATTGCTTTGCAGGCGTCAATCAGGCCATCGACGGCGGCCACCGACTTGTCGAGCATCACCTTCTCGTCCTTGTTCAGGCTGATCTCGATGACCCTTTCAATGCCGTTCGCGCCAATCACCACCGGCACGCCCAGATAAAGATCCTTCAGCCCGTAGGCGCCGTCGACATAGGCGGCGGCGGGCAATACCCGGCGCTGGTCTTTCAGGTAGCTCTCCGCCATGGCGATGGCTGAAGCGGCGGGGGCATAGAAGGCCGAGCCGGTTTTCAGCAGGCCAACGATCTCGGCCCCGCCGTCACGGGTGCGCTGGACGATGGCGTCAATGTTCTCCTGCGTGGTCCAACCCATCTTGATCAGGTCGGGCAACGGGATGCCGGCGACGGTGGAATAGCGGGTCAGCGGCACCATGGTGTCGCCGTGGCCGCCAAGGACGAAGGCGGTGACGTCCTTGACCGAAACATTGAACTCCTCAGCGAGGAAATAGCGAAACCGGGCCGAATCGAGCACACCGGCCATACCGACGACCATCTGGGTCGGCATACCTGAGAATTTCTGCAACGCCCAGACCATGGCGTCGAGCGGGTTGGTGATGCAGATGACGAAAGCGTTCGGGGCGTGTTTGGCAATGCCCTCGCCGACCGATTTCATAACTTTGAGGTTGATGCCCAGCAGGTCGTCGCGGCTCATGCCCGGCTTGCGGGCGATGCCAGCGGTGACGATGCAGACATCGGCGCCGTCGATGGCGGAGTAGTCGTTGGCGCCAATGAAGGCAGCGTCGAAGCCGTCGACCGGGCTCGATTCGGCGATATCCAGCGCCTTGCCCTGCGGGACACCCTCGGCGATGTCGAACAAAACCACGTCGCCCAGTTCCTTCAGACCCGCCAGATGCGCCAGCGTGCCGCCGATCTGACCGGCGCCAATCAGCGCGATTTTGCGTCTCGACATCAGTTTCTCCCAGGATTGCGTTCAGAAGTAATTATCCTTCGCTCGACCACGTCGCCCGATCCTGCCCAACCGGGCCGAGGACAGCATCGCGGAACGGATCGGGCGTTGCACTGCACCATATTGGGGTTAAAGGCAAGAGCGCCGACGCCGCTATGAGGGACCGAGGGTAGAAAAAGTGTTGGCGCGCGAGCCGGTCAGGTCGGGTTGCCCACCGCCTTCACCGGCTCAATCTGGAACGCCTCGCCAGCTGCCATCAGGCAGGTAGTGCCTTGCGGACTGGTCAGCAGAATGGTCCAGCTTCCGGTCTTCTCGGACGCGAACATCTCGACCACGCCGCGGCCTTGGGCCAAGCCCATCGAGCGGCGCGATTCGCCATATTTTTCGTCGAGCTGGCGGATCATATTGGTCCGTTTAGCACACATCATTTGCGTGCCGGGCATCTGCCCTACGGCAGGTGTTACGGGCAGCACGGACCCGACGATTGTCGCAAGGACGAGGGCGGACACAAGAGCGCGTTTCATCACAGTCACCTTTCAGGGCACCATTTCCCATTCCGGGGGCCACAAGGGATGAGAGGAGAAAACGCCAGATTCTGGAGCCTTTGGGCCAGGGTGCCTCTCGGTCATGGGGCAAGAGGTTCGCCCCGGTTGACCCCAGGGTTCCCCAAGGGCGATTCGCTGGTCCAGATTGGCAGAGACAGCCTAAAATGCGGTGAATCTTCGGCGTCCTGACCGACCTTTGCCATCGTTGGCACCCAGCAATAGCCCTCCGGGTCCAGAATATAGGCCTCGCGCACCCCGTGCGGCTTGTCGGCAGCAACAGCCAGAACCACGCCGCCGATCGCCCTCGCCACCGCCTCAGCCTGATCGGGATCGCGGCCATAGAGGCGCAGTTCAGCCCCGGCGCCGCGTCCTTCGGCGGCTTCGGCAATGCCGCTGAGCGGATGGTTGCGGTAGCTGCGGTCGCTGTGCAGCATCCAGACAGCTCCACCGGCCGTTTCGGGGGCCCGCAGGATCGCGAAGTCGCGGTCCCAGTAGGCGACCACGGCGTCCAGCACCTGGGCCTGGAATCGTGCCGCCGCCTCGACGTCGCTGACCAGCAAGTTGAGCCCGATCCCTGGCCCCAATGCCCGGCCGAAGGTGTCGGCATCGGGCTTTTTGGTCCCCTCGGGGGGCAGAATGTTGTTTTGGGGCATGGGCTTACCTTGCGTCTCACCAGCGACAATCCT
>Ga0307380_10005972_pt1 | contig 16107 bp, 7 predicted proteins | sample UN3MG_FD_202239 | JGI IMG/M metagenome (GOLD analysis project Ga0307380, IMG submission 202239) | Soil microbial communities from Risofladan, Vaasa, Finland - UN-3 | ecosystem: Environmental > Terrestrial > Soil > Coastal area > Acid sulfate soil | place: Finland: Risofladan, Vaasa | collected...
TGCTGAACTGAGAGCTGACTTCCAGAAGGATGTTAAAGCCTCAAATGCAAATGTTGAAGCTGCTACTAAGAATCTTGAAGCTGCTACTGCTGCCGGTGATAAAGAAGTTATGGCTCAAGCTGAAAGCAACATTCAGAAATATACTAAACACGCTGAAAAGCTGAATCGTATCCTTGACAACTGGACTAGACTTGTAGCTATCACCGACCAAGAGATTCAACGTATTGACTCAGTTAAGAAAACAGTAACCGACGAAGGTGATGAAACGAGAGACGAGACTGAGCAGAAGAATGAGAACGAAGGTTGGATTGACAGACAGTATGAGAACGATCCAAGTGACGGTCTTGCTACTGCTATCAAACAGTTTCTTTCAGGTGTCAGAGAATACACTGTAAATAAAGACGGTAGCATTGAAATAGCTACAACGTATTGGGGAGACGAGAAGTACATGTCTTACCAAGACCTATACAATACTCTTCAGAAGCTTACTCCTAATCTGAGACCTAATTTCGAGGAGATGATGGTGAAGCTGGAAGAGATCGCTAAAGACGAAAAGAAACTTGCTGTATATCCGTTCATGAAGGAACTGGTAACTAAGCTACGTTCAGCCGACGAACAGATTAAGAATCAGTTTGTAAACGGTATGACTAACCATGATGTAGACATGAGATTCATCATGTTCAGTCGTGACGAAAAAGGAAACAGTAAGCTTGTTCAGTTTCAGTCTAATGCTAATTCTAAAGCTACTGTAATTCAAGCTGAGTGGTACGCTGCTCTACTTGCAGGTGGTAGAACAAGACAAGCTGAAGGTGGAGAGATTATCATCCCTAAAGATGAAAGAGATTTCCTTACAGGTAAATATAAGGAGTGGGCAGCAATCGAAGATGGTAACTACAACTACTCAGAGATGCGTCAGTGGTTAGCTGATCTTGGTGTCACTATGAGTGACCAGAGTTGGGAAGACCTAAAGAATGGACAAGTTAAACACCTTGGTAAAACTCCTAGCTTTCTGAATCACGTTAAACATGCAGGTGGACTGTTCAAAGTACTTGCTGACAATATTGCTTCAAGAGAAGACGATTCCTCTCTTACATCAGGAGATAAACTTCTGGATGAAGGTGTAATCAAGTCACTTGCAAGACATGAAGCTGACTACGCTATCTACTCATTTGGTAACTCTCACCGTACAGGTAACAGAACTGTATACTCATACGGTCAGAACAAGTATATGATCAACCGTATGCGTGACCTGAAGGACTTTAAAAACGGGAAGAACCCTTTGATTGAAGACCTTGCTTCACTATCGTTTAGTATGGGATCAGAATGGTTACAGGAGCTAGTGAAGAACGGTGGAGACAATGCTTTCACTACCAACTTCAATCGTTGGTTATTCTCACTTGAACCTCTAAAGAAAAAGGGAGCAAGAAATAAAGACAACGCAGAGCTTCAGACTCTCTCAGACAGAGATATAGAGATTGCTAAGATCGGTATGCTCCAAGCTACTCAACGAGATTTAGCCGGGGGAAAGAACCGTATCATCAACATCCTATATCCTACTACTTCTGACAAGACTACAGTAATGGGAATCCGTACAGTTGCAGCTAATCTGGAACTTGACGTAGATGGTAACATTACAGAAACATCTATACAAAGTCTATTTGACCGTATAGTTCGTCCTGAGATTCGTAGAATTAAATCGGTTCAGGATCAAATGAAGAAAGATGGTATCAACTTGAAGGGATACGAAGAGGGAGGACAGCAGTTCTTCTTTTTCCCAGAAATGAACAAGGTTGAAGGATTATTTAATGAGGACGGTTCATTAAGCGAAGATGCTGAGAACGGAGAGACATTAGTACCTCTAATGAAAGCTAAGATCAACGAGTACTTTACTTCGCTCGTAGACGAGAAACTTGCTATGTGGCAAGAGAACGGTATCGTTGGTGGGAAAGAAGAGTTCTTAAACTCTGACTTCATGAACATTAAGGTAGCAAGTGATAAGGGTACGATTACTAAGAAGAACCCTTTGAGCATTGTTAACGACGAATCAAAAGTCAAAGGTGCAGCAGCCGATATGGTATTTCAATATCTAATCGGTAACGCTGAGATCGCTATGACGTTTACTGGTGATCCTGCTCTGTACTACAAACAAGCTGAAGTCAACAGAGACATGGCTAAGACTGACGACAACTACAACTTTGTAGCTGATGCAGAAGAGACTTATATCAACATTGGTAAACGTCTTGCTGCTGACATCGCTCCGGGTTATGAACTTGCTGATGCATATGACGACGATTATGTACAAGGGTTTGTAGCTGACAGAAAGAGTCGTTCTCTTAATGCTCTGAACATCACCAAGCTACTTGATAGTAGTAAGGATGCTGATTTTGTAGAAGGAGAAATCAAGAAACTTGAAGACAAAGAAAATAAGTATAACGAAAAGGATTTCGTTAAGAACATTAGTCACCTGAAGAGTGCTCCTTACTATGCTATCGAAGCAGCAGACGCTCAGGAATACACTACTTGGAGAGAACATCTTCACGTAATGTACAAGTCCGGTGAACTAAGTAAAGAAGACTACGACACAGCTTACAAAGTTTTAGAATCAAGTAAGCCGTTAGAGAAGAAGCTCTTAGGGAAGGTAATGCAACCCATGAAGCCTGTATTTGTTGACAATATTGTGGACAAAGCGATGAATGTAGAACGTAGAGTGTATATCAAATCATCTGCGTTCCCTCTCCTACCACAACTTACTCAAGACAATGACCTTGACAACCTTCGTAAAGCTATGGAAGGTAAGAAGAAAGGTCAAGACGCAATCAAGCGTGTTGCTTTCGGTACAGCCGTAAAGGTTGGTAACGTAAGGAAACCTGCAACTATCTTCGGAGAAGACGGAAAGATTCTTCCTGCTGATCAGATTGATTTCACCGATGCGACTATGACCTTAAACCGTAGGGGGTTTAGAATACAGCAACGTGTACCATACGACCCAGACAAATCAGAGATCAACAAGTTAACTCAGGCTGCTAAAAACCTGTTCATTAACATGTTAAATGTAAAAGGGTTTCAATTCCAAGGTGGAACTTATACAGGTGCTCAGTTACAAGCTAAGTATCATGCTAAGTATGACGAACTTCATAGGATTGAAAGAGATAAGCTTCTTAACGAGGTTACTGAGACTAAAGACGGAATACCTGTAATTAAAGACGGAATACCTGTAGTTAACAAATATAAGTTACGTCAGACTCTACTGGACGAAGCAAGGAATCGTAACTATCCTATCTCAGATCAGGAGTTACTTCATATTGATCAAGAACTATCAATGTTGGCGTTCTCTCCTTCAGCAGATAAGTACGAGTCTCTATTGAACTCTATTGTCACCAACAGGGTGATCAGACTGAAGATGCCGGGGAAATCATTCGTACTTGGATCAGAAGAAGGATTCAATACTACTCCTATGACTAAAGAGGAGCTTGCAGAGAGAATGGAGAACGGAGTTGTTTACACTTCAGCATGGACAGGAGAACTTCTACCAATGCGTCCGGGTGTAGATAAGAACGGAAATGCAATCATGCTTCCTGCACAAGCTCTGGTTCCTTGGAAACTGAGAAACGACGATGGTCAAATTATTGACATCAAGAAATATATTATTACAGGTAAGGACGGTCTACCAATGATTGATCCTGATAAAGTACCTAATGACGTACTTAGACTGTTCGGTATGAGGATTCCTAATCAGGGACCAAATTCACAGTCTATGATCGAAATTGCTGGGTTCTTACCCGAAGCTCAGGGAGACCTAATCATAGCTACTAAAGATTATGTTGTGCAAATGGGTTCTGACTTTGACGTTGATAAATTGTACACGTACATGTACAACACTCGTGTAAACTCAGCAGGAAACATACGTAAGGTAACTAGTATTAGAACACCAGATGCAAAAAGCAAGGTGCTTCAAAACGATATTATTGACGTTCACATGGCTATCCATGAGAACATGTCTGAAGAGGTTCAGAAACAGATCGTTGCACCTCTTGGATTCTGGAAGTTAGATACTCTTGCAGAGGAGCTTGTAGACCTAAGAAAGAAGAGAACTCAAACCGAAGAGGCTGAATCTCCTACTGGTAAACGTAAGATGTTTACTGGACTATCAGACGGTTATCAAAGAAACAAGTTCAAGAACGCTACTGCCGGTAAAGACGGTGTTGCTAGTTTCTCAGTAGACAGTATGTTTAATGCTGTTGCTCAAGGTAAAGGACTTGTGTATACTATTCCTAATCCAAATGGAGAAGGAAGGATTCCACTTCAAGTTAGATTCGGAAAAGTAGAAACCACTAACGGTAATCTGTCAAACGAGTATGCTATAGACGGTACAACGTATCGTTCAGACATCATTGCTGGTTATCAGTCGGCTGCTGTAGATAACGAGAAGGAACAGATTCTTGATAAGCTGAATATAAATACACATACATTTAAGGTGATTAAGCTTCTGAACCAACTTGGATTTGGTGAGGAAGTTGTACTATTTACCTCTCAAGATATTATAATCGACTACGTTAAGGAGCTTGAACGTTTATCAAGTGTGGTTGGGTCATATGTACCTAACAGAGCCGAGCAAGCTATGAATAACGTACTTGCTATGGAGAAGTACGCTCTTACCAAAGAAGAGGTTAAGAGCTTACGTGATAAAGACTTCGCTGGAACAGAAGCTTCAGCAGCAAAGATGCGTGAGTTTATCGAACTTGGATCGAAAGCGTCTGACTACAGGGCATCACAAGTTGCTATGCTGAAAAAGTTTATGGAACTTAATGAATATGGGAAAGAGATACAGACTATTCAGTCTACTATCAACCCTGACAATAGAGGAATTGGTAAATCAGTTATTGAATCTATTCTTAAAGAGGAACAAGTATTTAGACTTGGTAGCTCACCAGTTGCTAACGCTACAAAACTTGTAGGAACAATCTTAGATGACATCGAACCAGATACAGCTCCTATGTTACACGAACAAGGATTTGTAACTAGAAGTCGTAACGGTGTAATGTATGCAATCAAACCTGAAACTATTAACGGTCAGTCTATTGTGTATGGTCTATTTACTAATAACGACCTATGGGCTAACCTATTCCACTATCATAAGAGTGGTGTTGATGGTCTGCTACAACAGATGGAATATCTAGTTGGTGGTGATGTTGGTATGGCTAAGAAAGCTGACAACAGACATGATCGTTGGAACGCTCTGAAGTCCTTTATCTTCTCAGATGATAATCTTGAACTACACGATACATCTATTGGAGAAGAGAGAATCAGACTCCTTACTGATACATGGAAAGAGAAAGAGATTGTAGATGGAGAGCAAATCATAACTACAACTGAAAAGGATAAAGACTCACTTGCTGCTTTCGTACAGAAGATTAGACGCACGAAACTAGGAAGCAATAATCCCTTTATAGCATCTCTGGAAACCAACGTCAGAAAAGGTGATCCTTCGACTGTGGAGTATAGAGCATCTGCTGCTGAGAAGCCTAACGAGGTTAACATGTATATCGGAATCCTACAACTCCTACAGAGTGATAAGGTTCTTGCAGATGACAACGGTGTTCCTATTAAGTGGAACGGTGAAGAGTATACAGGTAAGATGCTTATGCAAGACCTGATCTTGTATTCTTATGTTACAGGTGGTGTTCAAGAAGCTATACAGTTTATTAAGTATATCCCTGCTTCATACCTGAAGAGTATACCGTTTGCTGCTAAGATTGCTGAAATGACATACCATGAATCAAACTTTGGTGTAGTTGATAAGATGTCAATGCCTGAGAGAAACTATGTATATGCTGTTCCTCCGTTCATTGAGCAATTCTTTCAGCATCGTCCTGAATCAGTTCCTCAACTGACTTCTGATGATCTGCATACTGTCGATACAAGTAACTGGAAGACTGCTAACAGCTTTATGATCAAATCAGAAGCTCGTATTAGAACGGGCAAGTCGATCTTAGACGAAGGTGTTAGGTATGTAACACCAGCTCCTTACGTGACATTAAGATCAGGTAATGCAAATAGCAACCTGAAACTATATAAGTATAACCTAGATACAGAAACATACGTTCAGATTGACACGCTTGGTACACTTGGAGTAAGTGAATACAACAGGAATACTACTACGTCTCAACCTAGTCTTATTCCTAGAAATAAGGCTAATACGACTAAAGCAGAACGACCTAAAGCTTCTACTCCTCTCACTGTTCCCGGTGGGAAGATTCAAGCTACTCCTACTAAGCCTAATGCAGAAGAGGGTGAACTGGAAGTAGACACATTCGTCTATGATGTACTGACTTCTAAGAGCGTTAAAGCTCAAGGAGTTGAGAAAGCTAAGTCTATCTTAGAGAGTATTGTCGTTGAAAGTGACACTCCTTACTTTGTTGCTCTTGCTGAGGAACTTGGTAAGCATATAGATCAACTTCCAACTGACATTGCATTTGCTTCATCGAAACAAGCTAATCCTCCTGCTGCTGGAAAATACCACTATGGTAAAAAGCTTGTAACCTTATTTAGCAAAGCATTTGTAGGTGAAGGTCATCACAAGGAGAATGTAGCGAGAGTTACCCTTCATGAGATGGCTCATGCTCTTACAGGATATAAAGTATTATACTTTGAGCAAGTTGAGAACAACGGTCCTTATAAAGATGATATTGACAATTTTGTTAAAACTATTCCCGGTTGGTCCTTTACAGAAAAGGATAGAGCTGCTGTGAAATCTATTAGAGTTCTGATGAAACAAGCAGAACAGAAGATTCTTAAAGACCCTGCATTAAGAGAGAAATTCAATAAGATGCCTAAGAGCAAGTTGACTACAGAGTTTATCTCTGAAGCAAAAACTCTTCCGGGTCAATCGCAACTTGGTGTAGTATATGGATTTAAGGATACGTTTGAATTTATATCAGAAGCGTTAACCAATCCTGTGTTCCAAGCAGAACTAAACAAAATGACTGCTCCTTCTGGAAAGACCTTCTGGGCTACTCTAAAAGAGAGACTTACTAAATTGTTCGACTCTATGTTCGGATTTCAAATTGAAAAAGGTAGTGTGCTTGAAGCAGCAATCTATGACATCTTCGATTTGATGACAACCAGAGAAGACCAGAAAGTAACAACAACTAAGAAACCAAACTTACCAAACGGATTTGAGGTTATTGCGAGTCTATCTAAGTTTGAAGCAGAAGATTTTATGCCTGAATCTATGTTCCCTACTTCACCTGAAGTAGCTAATGCTAAATTCCGCTACTATTTAGAGGTCAAAGAGACCGAATTAGCGAGTTTAAGGAACAAGTTACAAGGAAGGATCGCTTTAAGGAAAAAGACCAAGGGTGTGGCTGAAAGACGCACTGTGTCAAATTCTATACGTAAGCTTGAAGAAGACATCAAGGAAGCTAAGAAAGCTATTGACACTCTTGTTAACGAGACTCGTCTAAATAAGATTGGAGCTTATGCTGAAGAGGATATGAATACTCTTGAAGCTATCTTCAACAAGCCTAAAGATCAGAGAAGTGGAGAAGATATTGAAACAGCTAAACGTCTGATTCATATCTGGCAACAAGCCGGTGACTTTTCAGGTGACGTTCCTCACATCTTCTTTTCTCCTGAAGAACTTGAAGAGCAAGATGAAATCCTAAAGGAAGAGAAAGACAACTTCCTAAAGTGGAGAAGACAAGCTGACGGTTACAATGTGAAGTTGATCAAGTATCAAAAGGAATTTCTTGAGTCTATGATTAGAGGTACTGAGGGGTTTGAAGATGTAGGAGCTATCGACTTTGATAAACCTATTTCTGATACTAACTTCTTGGTTAAGAACCTATTGGATGTGTCTGAAATTGACAACATTATCTTCCAAGCTGTAGCAAGGTGGGTAAAGGATGCTAACTTTGCAGCAAAAGAAGACCTTCGTAACGATCATGCAGAACTTGATAAGCTTATCGAAGCTACTGGTCTTAAAGAATTTGGTATCTTCCAACAGACATTTGGAAATAACGACACTCGTCTAACAGGAGATATGGTTGATAAGTTCTCACAGTCATACTATGATTGGAACTCACGAGTTAACAGAGAAAAGAAAAATGCCATTGAGAGAGCTGATTCTGTCGAGAACGACAGTAGAAGAAATGCTCTAGGAGAAGCAGCAAGACGAGACTACATCGAAGAGATGAGGAGAAACACAGTATTGTTTGATCCAAGAATTTTCTTCCATGATGAACGTCTTACAACTGCTCCTGCTCCGACAGATGCACAGAAGCAAGCTCTTGAGAGCAGACTTCGTGACTTGCTAGGTGATAAGAGATACGAGCAACAATACAAGATTGCTGAAGAGAACGTAGAGACTTTCAAGGAAGACCTTGAAGACTATAAAGATCACTTACTTGGTGTAGCAGAACATCTTACAAGTCACCACGCTGATCTAATTGACCACTGGGTTGCTGACAGGTCTCCTTATGTATTCGGTGATCTGATGCAACAAGGGTATGACGGTGTAACATATGCTGGAAACAAAGCAGGTGCTTCAAGTCAGTACGTGCAGACAGTACCTAAGAATACCGACGATAACGGAAGTGACTTAGGATACTATGATAACAAGTTCCAGCAAATTGAACAAGATGATAATCTGTTGAACTTGTATAACTTCATGTTCAAGACATTACAGAATATGAAAGACTTCCTTCCGGGTGAAGACATCTCTTATATGCGTACCAACTCCATTCCTACAATCAGGAAGAAGACACTTGATGCAATAACAAGCGATGGAACCTACAAGGGATTCAGTAAAATCCTTACAGAAAGAATATCTGAGTCAGTTCGTGCAGACGACATTGGAGAGCAAGGTTTAATTGAAGAGCGTAAAGACCTTCAAATTAACATGCTTATAAATAATAAGACTCGTATCAACGATTACATTCAGATTCAGGATACTGCTTACAGAGCAGACAATGAAGGTAGTGCTCCTACAACTGATATGAGAAACGAGTGGAAGAAAGACATTATGGATCAGATCGCACAGGAGAAGTCCTTTGATCTTGGTCGTGTAATGAAAGCGTTCTCCGCTATGGCTACAGCTTATAAGCACAAGGCTGCTATCGAAGATCAGATCAGAACTGCTCAAGACATCATTGGAAGAGCAGTAGAGACTAGAGAGAACTTCGCAGGTGATCCTAAACGTGACAAGTATAAGAACTTACTATCTAAGAAAGGGTTGGGAGACCTTAACGATATGATGGAGAACTTCTTAGATGTAGCGTATTGGGGATATGCAGCTAACAAACCAGAAGGTAGAATAGACCAGAAGAAACATCTCAACAAAACTGAGAAAGCTCTTGCTGCTACACTGAAGGATAGTCAATCTAAACTAGATCAGCTACTTGCTGACGAGAAGATAGACCAAGCTGAATACGAAATTCGTAGTGAAGTAATCAAGGAACAACTTGAGGTTCTTGGTGGTATCAGAGCATACTCTAAGTATGGTGACATCCTTCTGAAGTATGTACAATATAAAGGTATGGGTTGGAACGTCTATGCTGCTTTCTCTAACATGGGGTTTGGACTAATCTCGAATGTGATTGAAGCATCGGACGGACGTAATTACTCTATGAAGAGCTATCGTAAAGCTCAGGCTATGACATTCAATTCTGTCTTAAAGAACAACACGTTCAACCTTGTAGAAACAGGTACAGCTCACAAGATCAGAGCCTTAATGAACAGGCTTGACGTTCTGAAAGAGTCACGTAACGAAATTTACAAGTCTAGTGAAGACAAGCTATTCGGTAAATTTGGAGAAAGGTTCGATTGGATGAATCCTTTCAATCCGCAGTCACGTTCGGAGTACTTTAACCAAGCTCCTGTAATGATAGCTATGATGATGGATACATACGTCACTAACGATAAAGGTGAGAAGGTATCTATGTGGGATAAGTTCAACGAGCAAGGAGAATTTAAAGAAGGTGAAGAAGTAAGTCTTGAAGTGCTATCCAAGCTTAAAGCTGAGATAGACAAGGTAGTAAAGATGAATCATGGTAACTATGACCCTGATACTCCTATCGCAGCCAAGCGTAAGTTTATTGGTAGAGCTGCTAGTCAGTTCCGTACTTGGGCTTTCCAAGGGTTTGCTGAACGCTTCCGTACTGAGTTTGATGATCATAACCTAACTAATAAGATAACAGGAGAGAACTATCTGACACGTAAAGGAAGATACAGAAGCTACGCTGCTTACTATAACACCTTTGACGAACTTGGATTTATCAAACTTCCTGCTAATATTGTAGTTGAACTACTGCGTAAGCTTGTAGGAAAGAAGACTAGATTTGAAGACATATCATCTGATAGTGAGGCTTTCACCGAAGTAGATGCAGCTAACATGCGTAAGAACTTGACTGAGATAGTTATAGCTCTAATGCTAACAGCACTGACAGCATTGATGAAGGTTAGTCTTGACGATGATGATGACAAAGCTAGGTCTAAGAAGCTTGCTCTTAACCTGCTGATCAACCAGATTGGTAGACTTGCAACTGACATCACGTTCTATACAAGTCCTATGGAGTTTGAGCGACTGTCTCGTAATGCGCTTCCTATCTTTAGTTTAGTTATTGACGGAGCTAAAGTTGGTAAAGACATAACCAGACTTGCATTTGGTGGAGAAGATATTCTACAGAGTGGTCCTGATAAAGGCAAGAGTAGAACTCTTAGAGACTTTGCCAAGCTTGTTCCCGGTCCTGTTCAGTACAAGAAGATTCAAAGTGCTGCCTACCAAGTTTACAAAAAGAACTAGACGTAACGGCAAATTTTTTAAACAAGAAAAAGGGATAGCCTGACCAGAGACTATCCCTTTTGAAATGTTACACTTAACTTAACCAAAAAACAGTTGCGGAGACGAGAATTGAACTCGTATGCTGAGGCATATGAAACCCCCTTCTTACCAATCGAAATCACCCCGCAATGTATTATCAAAGTTAATACTTTTAATTAATATACGCAATACTTTTTAAAAGATTAAACTTCCTTTAGTGTCCCATCTGGAATACAACTTCGCATTTGGTCTAAGTATAAGGTACTTAGCAACCTCTTCTGTCTGAGTAGACATACAATCATTGTCAACTACAATGCTCATATCGTCTATGACTCTCTTCTCTCGTCCGAACTCTAACCTATCTATGACAGGCATGTGATCTACGACAGCGTTGATACGATCCCAATATTCATCTTCCAGTTTGTTTGCCATCACCCATTCACCCTCTTTGGTAAGACTATCACCATACATCTTTCTCAATGTAATCTGATCTGCTCCAAGCTTCTTAGCTTCTCTAAAGAGATCATGAGCACTAAACTCGGAATGAACCATACCTTTCAACATGTTCAGAGATAACCGAAGGTTAAATCCATATTTCTTAATGTCTTCTGTAAGATGTTTAAGAGAGAAAGGACTACACCCTATAACACTTGCGTTATAATCATAGTTCAAAATACTTGAAACTGACAGACTTATAGTAGTCACACCGATGTTGTGTCTTAGCCAATAGAGCATGTCCCTGTCTAAGAGATTTCCTACGGTTTGAATCTCAATGATCTTAAATGGATTTTCGAGCGACTGATTGTAGTCGGCAAACGTCCGTAAGAACTGACGATTCTGGACCGGTTCACAATCACCTGTAAGCATGACCGTGTTACATCCGTTGTCTCTAGCAAACTTGAGGCGATTGATGTAATCCTTCTTGTATAAGTCATAATAAATATTTTTATCAGACATCATGTTCTCGTAATCAGATTCATGCATCTTAGACACACAAAACTTACAGTCGTTCACACACTTCTTAGCGGGAACGACTACAGATAAACTCTGTATCTTCATAATAAAATAGTTTAGGTTAATAGTTGCCCCCGTAGGGATCGAACCTACACTCGCCAGCTCCAAAAGCTGATGTGTTACCAATTACACCAGAGGGCAATTTACTGTTAGTACGCAAGGTTGGAATTGAACCAACGACCTCCAAGTTATCAGCCTGATGCTCTAACCAACTGAGCTACATGCGTATGCCTTTTATCCACGACCTTTTATATCAGGATATAGTTTACTGACAATATCACTTTGCCAGTATTCTTTTGTATCAATGTCCATGATAGTAAGTTTACCTTCCCATCCAGCACCTTGATCTACGTTCCACACATTAGATAGATGTACCGGTTTGAGTTCAGGATCAAAACGAGATGTTGTAGTATGACCTATAAATACTTCATCATAGTTAGGAACTTTGTCCATTTTCATACCTCTGTTATGTTGAAGCTGCCAATATGCTGCTGCTTGCCACATATTACGATCCCACACCATAGTATAAGGTAAAGTTTGTTCTATTGGATGATGCCAGTTAAATCCACCATGAACAAATAGTTTGTTATCATCCGTTACATGGTAATCTACTGCTTTCTCTAAGAGATTTTCATGTGATACTTGTCTTTTTGTATCACCTCCTTCTAAGAGACGAATATAAGCATCTAAAGTATTCTGACCTCCTTGAGATAACCATATGTGAGGAGTGGCAGCAAACTTAAACCACTCTCTTAACCATAGATCATGATTACCTATAACATAAACAAGTTTGTTTACTTTTAATAGTTCATCAAATGACTCAGGTACTTCAGTCCAACCATCTGCTACATCTCCAAGACAAATAAGTTCGTCTTCTTCATAGTTAAAATTACTTCTTTCAAGACATTGAACCAGAGCTTTATATGCTCCATGTATGTCACCAATTACGTATCTTTTCATATTCTTATTTTTAGCAGCCCATACGGGAGTTGAACCCGCTCCGTACAGCGTGACAGGCTGACATCTTAACCGTTTGACCTATGGGCTATGTGAGGGTTGGCTTTTAATTTCTAAGCTGAGTGCCTACCCTCTGACTAAACTCGTTGCACACATGGAGAGGCTCGAACTCCCGACCTTTGCTTTTGGAGAGCACTGTTCTACCAACTGAACTACACATGCGTATTCTTTACTTAATTTCTAATTGACCGTATTCGTGTGCTTTCTCCATATATACTTCAATCTTTTCTTGTTTTGCCTTGATAGCTACTTCCATTTTGTCTTGGTTTTCAGCATCAAGTATATCAAAAAATTCACATTCTTGAAACAACATATCTATAACTGCTAACACATCAACTATTTCCTGTTCTAGTCTTGGACCATTAGGTTCGACTATTCTTCCGTCAAGCTTTGTGTGTCGAAGTTCATCACCTTCTTTAATAAGACCAAAGCGAAGAATCTTTGTTGCTTCTTTTATCACCTCACTACACTCTTCTGCGAGGCATACTAATAAATGTTGTTCTCTTGTCATTTTGTAAAAAACGTTAAGTTATTTAATAGTGCTTCCGGTCCTTCTATCTGAGGTCTCTGTTCAAAACGAGAAGCCTCAAACGCTTCACTTACATAATGTTGCCACTGTTTGTAAGTGATCATAGGTTTCAGATACTTCAAAAAGAAGTAAGTGAAAGCTCCGTTATACTTACCATCAATGTAAGCATCTGCACTTGTCTGATGTTCTCCTGAACCTGAGAAGGTAATCCATCTCATGTCGTCACTCTTAGCAAGTTTCCTCACTATTGTAGGAGTACCTTTCTTTCCAGTTGTAGGAAATGGGAAGAACCTATTCTTCTCTATCTTAGGTACTGCTGATCTACTGATAGTACCTGAATAACAACAATCAAATAAAAGTACTACTGTTGCACCATCTGGAATACCTTCGAGAATATCACGTATGTCGTCGTCAATCAGAGGTCCGTCATACAAATAGAGAGCTTCGTCATATCCGTCGTTCTCGTCTCCGCTCAAGTCATTAACATATGTACCATGACCAGAGTAGTGAACTAAAAGAACGTCACCGGGAAGCAGATCAAAGATTGCTTCATTAAGTTCAAATCTAAAGACCTGTCTGGTAACTTGTGCATCAGTGAACATCATGATGTCAAACTTCGGAGTACTCTCTTCCAGTTTCTTTTTTACATCGTATACGTCATTAACACAACCGTTTAAGTCGCTTCCAGTACCGGGGTAATCGTTAATCCCAAATAGCAATGCTTTTCTCGTAGAGTGAGCACTAGGCTTATCAGGTCTGTTGAATAGTTTTTTAAAACACATATCTAAGATTTTTAATTGGTTAAGCCTACAAGTTACGAAAAATAGTTGACCCTGTAAGGATTGAACTTACGACCTTCAGATTATGAGTCTGCTGCTACTTACCAACTGAGCTAAGGGTCAATAAAGAAGGTTTCTGATTTTTAGTTCGAGCATAGACATGGATCAAAAAACCTACAAATATAAACCAACTAGTGTGAAAGAGCACTTAGGTGTTGAACGGATTTCTTTCGAACGCACTGACAACAACACCTTATGCTCTTAGCTGTCCCGGTAGGACTTGAACCTACGACCTCTTGATTAACAGTCAAGTGCATCTACCAACTGAGCTACAGGACAATATGCCTTATTTTATATAGATAATCTTGAAAGAAATTCTACTCCTTCATCGAAGTCATGACAAACATAGTCTGCAATACAATCAATGAAATTGAGATACTTATCAGGCATGTGTTCGTTGTTTTCTTCTCTTACAAGAATAACAGTTTTACCTAATCCTTTAGCATACCCTGCTTCCACGATATAACCTTGACCGGGGTTAGTTTTTTCAGCATAAACAAAAACAATATCTGCTGTTCTAATTGCCCATAAATCCCAAGTTGTATATTCTCCAAAAGAAAGTCTTTTTCTTTCTCCTTTATCGCTGTCAAATTCCTTACTGAAAGGATCAAGAATAATAAAACTATCTTCTAATTTTTTATTAAATCTTTCTCTCCAATCACCATGAAATCCACCAGCAGTATAAACTTTTAATTTATTCATACTTACCTGTAATTAGATGAACATCCACCGATACTATCAGCAAACTGGTGACGTACACCACCGTTGCTTATTGTAACAGCTCTATTTGCATAATATCCAACAGGTTTAGATATACCTTTTGAATCATTACTTTTCATTTCTGATAATACTTGTTTTGTTGCATTCATAAAAATTAAATTTTAAATTAAACAATACGTCAAAGAACAAATAAATAAGGACAGGGAAGATTGTACACCTCTTCCCACCGTGTCAAATAGTACAGAAAACCGGAATCTAGTTTCTTATTTCTCTGCTTTTACTACGGCAATCTATTATCAAGGGTTGTCCTTTAGTGGAATCTGTCGGGATCGAACCGACGACCTATGCCTTGCAAAAGCATCGCTCTAGCCAACTGAGCTAAGACCCCGTTAATAAGCTGATCAGTGTGTACAATAATACTTTATAACCATTCTGGTAACTTATTGTGCTAATGAAAACATAAAGATGGTAAGTGGCATCAAGTAATTGTTAGTTCAAGGCTCAGTTGCAACGCTTATTACCTATCTACAAACATGAATTAGCACTTCCCTATGCATTTTGTTCTGTCTTTATGTTTTCCACAAATGTAGCTATCATCTGTGTTACTATTAGGCTGGGAAGACTGGTACATTCCTTCTATTTAATCGCAGTGATACCTACCAGCGAACCTACAATACGTTCGGTGCTCTCGCCACTAAGCTACAAAGTGTTTTACCACCTCAATGAGGATCGAACTCATGTCCCCGAACTACATTTTTAAAATTGTTTAAAAAGAATCATTGCTCTATGATATATATTTTCTTCTTCATTATCGTGTTCAATTACATATTTTACATCGACAACAAGATGTGTTTCTTCAGCAATAATTGCATTAACTTTTTTTTCTAAGTCTAATTCATTACTAAAACCATCAGTAACTCTTACTTTTGAAATACCTGCCATAATTTTTGTTTTAAGTTTAAATTTGTGCTTCTTGATGGATTCGAACCAGCGACTTCAATCTTGTAAGGATTGCACTCTGAACCAACTGAGTTAAAGAAGCATAAAAAACCCTGACTCTTGGGGGAATCAGGGTTCTTATGAATAGTTTTCGAAAGGAAATTAACACATAGAACTCTGATTGCGATCCGCTTGGATTACATCATTCTGATTCCATATATTAATTACTA
>Ga0307380_10005973_pt1 | contig 16107 bp, 15 predicted proteins | sample UN3MG_FD_202239 | JGI IMG/M metagenome (GOLD analysis project Ga0307380, IMG submission 202239) | Soil microbial communities from Risofladan, Vaasa, Finland - UN-3 | ecosystem: Environmental > Terrestrial > Soil > Coastal area > Acid sulfate soil | place: Finland: Risofladan, Vaasa | collected...
CACAGCCACCTCTGGCCCACCTACTGGACCTACCAACGAAAGGCCGCCGCCTAATGCCAGAAATTGTTGCCACACCCTGAGGCCGCGCCGCATGCCTTTTTGATTGAAGGCCACCATCCGGCCCGCTACCATACCCGGTCGCGCTCGCCGGGCGTCCGGCGTATCGAAACGTCGCACCGCACCGGTGTGAGGGGGAAAGGGCCACGGCCATTCGCATCCGCACCGACATCGCGTACCAGGAGTGCATCAACGCCGATTGCCGCGCGCGCCTCGACGTCCTGGACACCCTCTTCGAGTGCCCCAAGTGCGGCAACCTGCTCGACGTCGGGTACGACTGGTCGCGGGCCGTCCTGCCCAAACGCCTCGACGGGTTCCAGGAGAAGTGGGCCGTTCCCGGCGACGCGCTGACCTTCTCGGGCGTCTGGCAATACCACGAACTGCTGCCGTTTGCGGCACCCGAGCACATCATCACCGTCGGCGAAGGTCGCACGAACCTCCAGCAGGCCGACCGCGTTGCCCCGTACGCCCGGATGAACCGGGGCCGGCTCTTCCTCCAGTACGAGGGGATGAACCCGTCGGGCAGTTTCAAGGATAACGGGATGACGGCGGCCTTCACCCACGCCCACCTGGTGGGCGCCAAGCGGGCCGCCTGCGCCTCGACCGGAAACACCAGCGCGTCGGTGGCCATGTACTCGGCGGTCGACGGCCGGATTCCGGCGGTGGTTCTGGTGGGCAGCGGCAAGATCGCCTACGGCAAACTGGCCCAGGCCCTCGATTACGGCGTCCGGGTGGTCCAGGTCCAGGGCGACTTCGACACCTGCATGAAACGCGTCAAAGAGGTCGCCAAGGAACTCGGCATCTACCTGATGAACAGCCTGAACCCCTTCCGCCTCGAAGGTCAGAAGACCATCATGTACCGCATCATCGAGGCCCTTCTCTGGGACCTGCCCGAGTGGGTCGTCGTGCCCGGCGGCAACCTGGGCAACTCGTCGGCCTTCGGGAAGGCGTTCAAGGAACTCCAGGACGTCGGCCTCATCTCGCGGATACCGCGGATGGCCGTCATCAACGCCGCCGGCGCCGACACCCTCTACCGCATCGTCAACGAGGAGCGGATCGCCTGGAACGACGGCCGCGTCGACGACGCCCGCATCGCCGCCTTCTACGAGCAGATGGACGCCGAGAACCGCCGGGCCAGGACCGTGGCGTCGGCCATCGAAATCAACCGCCCGGTGAACCTCAAAAAATGCCTGCGGGCCCTGGAGTGGACCGGCGGCGTCGTCGAGAAGGTGACCGACCAGGAGATCCTCGACGCGAAGGCCCAGATCGGCGCCGGCGGGTTCGGGTGCGAGCCCGCCTCGGCCGCCACCGTCGCGGGCGTCCGTAAACTCCGCGACGCCGGCACCATCGGGGCCGACGAACGCGTCGTCTGCGTCCTGACGGGCCATCCCCTCAAGGACCCCAACATCACCGTGGCCTACCACACCCGGACCCAGGAGCAACTCAAGGACACGTACGGCGGTTACGGCGTGTCGGGCGCCACGTTCGCCAACCGGCCCATCGTGGTCGAGGACGACCTGGAGAAGATCGTCGCGGCCATCCAGGCGTGACCCTACAACACGACTTGTCGCGCGGCGGCCTTCCCAGGCCGCCGCGATCGGGCCTGACGCATGTTCCTGGCGGCCTAGGAAGGCCGCCAGGCAACATGAAACTGCGAAGTAGCGGTGTAGGACTGACGGGCTGCCACGACCGCAGGCCGGCCGGTTCGCAGATGGCCCACTCGGAGGAAGCAAAGATGATTCACGTTGCCGTCTCGGGGGCCGCCGGGCGCATGGGCCGGACCCTGGTGCGCCTCATCGCCGAGGCCGACGACCTCGAACTCGTGGCCGCCCTCGAGGCGCCGGGCCATCCCTGCCTGGGGGCGAGCGCCGGCGCGCTGGCGGGCGTCCAGGGCGTGGACCTGAAGATCGCGGACCAGATGCGCGAGTTGCCGGACGTGCTGGTCGATTTCTCGCTGCCCGAGGGTTCCATCGAACGCATCGAGGCCTGCGCCGCGGCGGAGGTGCCGTGCGTGGTCGGGACGACGGGCTTCTCGGCCGAGCAGCGCGGCCGCATCGAGGCGGCGGCCGGCAAGACCGCCATCATCCTGGCGCCGAACATGAGCGTGGGCGTGAACGTCCTGTTCCATGCGGCGGCGGAACTGGCCCGGGCCCTGGGCGACGAGTACGACATCGAGATCGTCGAGGCCCATCACCGCTTCAAGAAGGACGCCCCGTCGGGCACGGCCATCCACATCGCCGAAGAGATCGCGCGGGCCACCGGCCGGAACCTGGCCGAGGCGGCCGTCCACGGGCGCGGGCCGGGCCATCCGCCGCGCCGGGTCGGCGAAATCGGCATCCACGCCATCCGCGGCGGCGACATCGTCGGCGAGCACATCATCTATTACACGGCGCTGGGCGAGCGGCTGGAACTCAAGCACGTCGCCCACACCCGCGACACCTTCGCCCACGGGGCCCTCCGGGCCGTCCGCTGGGTGGCCGACCGCGGACCGGGCCTGTACTCGATGACCGACGTGCTCGGGCTGTAGAGCAGTACAACATTGCGTGTTTGCGCGGCGGGTCCCCGCACCCGCCGCGCTCGAGGTCCGACTGCGGGTTGGCGCGGTGGGTACGGGGACCCACCGCGCCCAAGTGGTGGTGTGAATACGCAATCTCAAAACGCTGTAGCCATAGCACAATCCATGAGAGGAAAGGACGCCCGATGAAACGATACCTGGTGCCGATGAGTGTGGTAACCGCCCTGCTGGTCGCCGGGGCCGTCTGGGGCCTGGCCGGGGCCCAGGAACAGGCCAAGATCGCGGACGTCCTCATCATCCACGGCGGCGGCACGCCGTGCGAGAACATGGGCAAGTTCACGCCCGAGAACGTCGACGCCGTCTCCTGCCCCACGCCGCCCGGCATGAACTGCGCCAAGGCCGCCAACCTGGTGGCCGAGGCGCTACGGGCCAAACAACTGAGCGTCACCGTCGTGCCGGCCGACGCCATCACCCACCGCCGCGACATCCTGGCCCACCGGTGCGTCGTCCTGGCCAGCCCGTCCTACTTCGGAAACGCCAGTTGGAAGATGCACAAACTCTTCCACGAGGCGTTCTGGCAGGTCCACGCCCTGGGCGGCGAATGCCTGGACGGCCGCCGCTTCGCCCTCCTGGCCACCGGCATCCACGAGAACCGGTGCCAGCAGACACTGGCCGCCATGGAAGACGTGGTCAAGTCCTGCCAGGGCACGCCGGGCCCGACGGCCGTGGTGCTCATCAACCAGACCGCCGACGAGACCAAGGCCGCCGCCGCCAAGTTCGCCGATGAGATCGCCGGGAAGTTGACCGAGGGCAAGTAGCGACCGGCCAAAGGGACACGGGGCGCAAGGCCCACAGGAAAAGGGGGCATACCATGACGGGCGATGAACGGCCTCAGCGCACGCAGGGGGAGTCCAGGGACACGAAGCGCCGCAGTCGTCCCCTGATTGTGACCGGCATCGTGCTCCTCGGGGTGGCGGCCTTGGTGCTTCTGACGGGGCTCTTGGTGATCGAGGCGGGACGGAACGATGCTCTAGGTGTGTCGTTTTTGACCGCCACTGGGATCGGTGTTGTCTGTATCGTCCTGGGATGTATTCCATTGGACTGCCGGCTCATGGTACTAGGCATCCTCTTGCTGGGTGTGGGGGCTGCCTGCGCAGCCTTCCTCGCCGACGAGAGGTACGTTAGGGCACAAGAGACGGCTGTGTATGCATTTGTGATTGCCGTCAGTGGAGTGAGTGGTCTTGTGTGCGTGGCACTGGACTTTGTGCGCATGCTGTCCAGCAGGAAAGGAACTTGAAATGACGACCGACGAGCGATTGGAGCGATTGGAGCGGGAATTGGCCGATCTGGTGAAAACAGTGAAATGGAAGTTGGCTGAGATCAAGGCCAAACTGGCCAACGTTGGAGTCACGGGCGTCGCCTATGAGGACGAGAAGGGCGAGATCCGCGCGGCGGGATTCCTCATAGGCAGCCTCGCCCTTAGGGACGAGAAGGGCGAGGTTCGTGGCATACTAGGGTCGCGCGAGAGCGGCTCCACGCTACTTCTGTGCGGCGAGAAGAAGGGCAAAGCCAACATAGAAATGGGCGTCCTTGAGGACGGCCCGGAACTGGTCCTGCGCGACGAGGCAAACAAGGATCGCGCGGTGCTGAATGTGGACAAGGACGGGCCGAGGCTGCGCCTGCGTGACGAAAAGGGTAACGTGCGCGCCTCGCTGGGCATGACCCCAAACGGGCCGAGGCTGGCCCTGTTCGACGAGAAAGGCGAGGTGATCTGGTCCGCCCCGTAGTAGCGCCGCAGGTTGCTCTGCGTCAACTCGCGGTGGCCTAGGAAGGCCACCGCGCAGGGTTCCAAGGAGCCCACGCCGAGTTGACAAAGTAGCACTACCCGATGAGCATTGCCCGGGCGACGTACTGGGCGATGAAGAGCACCGTAAACAGGGCGACCATCCAGTGGAGTTCCCTGGCCCGGCCGGTCACGATCTTCAGGAGCGTGTACGCGATGAACCCCCAGGCGATGCCCTCGGCAATCGACAGGGTGAACTGCATGATGACGATCGTCAGGAACGCCGGAATCGCCTCGTCGTAATCCTCCCAGCGGATCTTGCGGACCGCGCCCATCATCATCACGCCGATGACCACCAGCACCGGCGCGATGACCGGGTAGAACTTGACCTCAACACCCGTCCCCACAGCCACCTGCCGCAGGGCCTCGCCCGTCTCGGCGTGCACAAAGTGCGCCCCCATGCCCACCATCTCGACCAGGGGAGCGAAGAACAGGGCCAGCAGCAGCAGGATGCCCGTGACCACGGCCGCCAGGCCGGTGCGGGCGCCTTCCCGCACGCCGGCGGCGCTCTCGACGTAGGTCGTGATGGTGCTCGTGCCGACAACGGCCCCCATCACCGTGCCGACGGCGTCGGAGAACAGCGCCCACCGGGCCCGGGGCAGGCGGCCCTGGGCGTCGAGGAACCCGGCGCGCTCGGCCACGCCGATGAGCGTCCCGATCGTGTCGAACATGTCGAGGAAGAAGAAGATGAACACCACGAGCACGACGGCCACCAGGCCGTGCCGGCGGAAGATCGCCAGCGGGTCATTGAAAACCGCGCCCAGCGTCGTCCGGGGCCAGGCGGGCACCGCCACGACCCGGCCGACCCAACCGGCGGCCTCGCGGGGCTCGGCGAGCACCACGCGGACCTTCTCGGGTGCGACGGGCGTCGCGGCGTCGACGGCGCCCTGGGTCACACCGATGCGTTCCAGGTACTGCGCCTCGGTCACCACCTCCAAACCGTCGGGCCGGTGGTACGCCGGGCCCAGCCAACTGACCGTCAGGGCGATGACCGCCGTCGCCAGGATGCCCACCAGGATGGCCGCGCGGAACCGGATGGCCGTCAGCATCGCCGTGATGACGATCCCCGCCAGCACCACGAGCACGACCGGGCTCGTCAGGTCGCCCAGGCGGACCAGGACGGCCGGGCTGTTCTGCACGATGCCGCCGTACTGGAGACCCACGAAGGCGATCAGCAGGCCGATGCCGACGGCAATGGCGTACTTCAGGCCCTCGGGCACCGCGTGCATGACGGCCTCGCGGAGGCCGAAGAAACTTAAGAGAACGAACACGCTGCCGGCCAGAAGGTTCGCGACCAGCGCCTCCTGCCAACTGAACCCCATGACCAGGCACACGGTGTAAGCGAAGAAGAAGTTGGTGCCCATGCCCGGCGCCAGGGCAAAGGGATAGTTGGCCAACAGGCCCATCAGGAAACACGCCAGCGCCGAGCACACGCAGGTGGCAAAGAAGACGTCGGCCGCCGGCATGCCGGTGGCGGCGAGAACGGCCGGCTGGACGAAAACGATGTACGAGAGCGTCAGAAACGTCACCAGACCGCCGCGAACCTCCGCCCCGACGGTCGTACCGTGCTCACGGAGCCGGAACATGGAATGGACCCCCGCGCTGAAGGCTCAGGGCACTCGGGCGTTCGTCGGACCGGCCGACGCGAGCGGGCCCGGCGTCAGGCTTCCTCGATGAAGATGGCTTCGACGGGACACGCCTCGGCAGCCTCGCGAACCATGCCAGCCAGGTCGTCCGGCACTTCGTCCACCAGGGCCACCGAGAGGTCGTCGCGAAGTTCGAAGACCTCCGGGCACATGTCGACACAGACGCCACAGCCGGTGCACAGGTCGGCATCGACGCGAACTCGCATGGGTCACCTCCCCTGCCGGTTCCGGGCTTACCGCCCCGCCCCGAAGCGCTCGGTCGCCGGCGGCAGCCGGCCGGCGTGCCGTCGGCCGCTTCCAAAAACAGGACGAGAGGACGGGCCAGCCCGCCCTCTCGTCATCATGGTTTTCCGAAACGTGCCCCGACCGTCCCCTGCCCCACACTAGGCGGCGCGGCTTCTTGGGACAGATCGGCCAACCGCGCACAACGGCCACCTAGCCAAAACGTGGCACGGCGTGCGCAGCGCATGGCTGTACCCGCCTTCCTGAGCCGACACAGTCCTGCTGAGTCGAGCGGTTCGATTGCCCACATCGCCTACTTGGCGGGCGTGAGCTTCGCGATCGCCGCGGCCAGTTCCTTCAGGTTCTTCTTGTCGGTCGTGTAGACGACCGACTTGCCCTGGCGCGTGCCGGTCACCAGGCGCCCCATCCGGAGCAGGCCCAGGTGGTGGCTGATCGTCGGCTGCTTCAGCCCCAGTGCCGTGCAGAGGGCCGTGACGTTCCTGGCCCCTGCGGCAAGCATCTTCAGGATGCCCAACCGGGTGGGGTCAGACAGCAGCGCAAAACCACGTGCCCACTCTGACAACTCCGCTTTCGCGGCCACACTTATCTTCTTAGCCATTGATCCTGCCCTTTCCTTTCCCCCCTGCGCGAGCATTGTAGACCAACCTGTAAGCAATAGCAATACCCTTGGGTAAACATTCGATTGGATAATCCTAGCTCACCCATCAGGCATGACACAGCAACAAAGGACATTCTAGCCATTTCCCAACCCGCAGCAAGCCGAATATCCGGAAAATCTCGCCCGCGCCGCCGTCGCGCCTTCCGCGCACGGCAACTGCCGCGACAGTCCTTCCCGCAATGCGAACGCCAACTCGGAAGGGTCCCTTGCCAACTCCCCTTCCCATCGCCTCAGAGAGGATGGTGGGCGATACTGGACTTGAACCAGTGACCTCCTGCGTGTCGAGCAGGCGCTCTATCCATCTGAGCTAATCGCCCCTGAATCGCTGTGATAAGCATACTCGTACCAACGCGCCTGTCAAGCGTAAACCGCGCCGCCGGGCCGAAGCCCGAGGGGCATCCGGACACGCGCTCAGCCCAGCCCCAGCGCCATCTGACGCACGGCCGCCACCACATCGGCGCCGACGACGCCGGCCGAGAAGTCCGTCGCGGGGTCGTCCGGCACCAGCCCACGCACGCTCACGCCCGTCACGCGCTGGATCTCGTCCGGGTTGGTCAGTTCGGCCACGTCGGCCGTATCGTGCCGGTACCGGTTGACGACGATGCCGGCGATGGCCAATCCCCTCGCCCGCAAAACCTCGACCGTCATCGCCGTGTGGTTGATGGTGCCCAGGCCCGGCCGGGCGACAATCAGCACCGGCAGGTTGAATTGCTGCGCCAGGTCGGCCACACACCGCTTCGGCGTGACCGGACACAGGGCCCCGCCGATGCCCTCGACAAGCATGACGTCGTGGGCCCTCTGGAGCCGCCGCCACGCCTGCCACATCGGCACGAGGTCGAGTTCGATGCCGGCCCGGGCGGCCGCCACCGTGGGGGCAAGGGGCTCGGCCAGACGAATCGGCGTTATCTCGTCCAACGGTTCGGGCGCGTCGGCCGCCTTGGCCAGGAACTCGGCGTCCGGGGACACCAGCCCCTCGCGCCGCCGGACGCAGCCGGTGGCCACGGGCTTCATCACGCCGACGTTCACCCCGTCGGCGCGGAGCATCGCCGCGATGCCCGCCGTCACGATCGTCTTGCCGACGCCCGTGTCGGTGCCCGTGATGAAGAGGCCCTTCCTCACACCTGGGTCGCCTCCGCGATGCCCTGCCCCGCCGCGTCCGCCAACCGCGCCAGGTTCTCGTCGCTGATGCAGTACGGCGGCATGAGGACGACGACATCGCCCAGCGGCCGTATCAGGACGCCGTGCTTCCGGGCCGCCTCGCACGCCCGCCGGCCGCGCCGCTCCTCGGGCGGATACGCCGCGCGGGTCCGCCGGTCGGCCACCAACTCGATGCCCACCATCAGACCGCGCCGACGCACCTCGCCCACGTGCGGCATGGACCCGAGCGGCGCGAGCCTCGCGGCAAGCAGCCCCTGGAGTTCGCCGATGCGGGCCAGCACGCCGTCCTTCTCGAACACGTCCAGGCTGGCCAGCCCCGCAGCACACGCCAGGGCGTTGCCGGTGTACGTATGGCCATGAAAGAACGTGCGGTGCTCGCCGGGGTCTCCCAGGAACGCCTCGTAGATGCGGTCGGTCGCGAGCGTGGCGGCCAGGGGCAGGTATCCGCCGCTGATACCCTTCGCCAGGCACATCAGATCGGGCCGCACACCCTCGTGCTCGCAAGCGAAGAGGCGCCCCGTTCGGCCGAAGCCCGTGGCCACCTCGTCGCAGATGAGCAGCACGTCGTGCCTGCGGCAGGCGTCGGCCACGCGCCGCAGATACCCCGGCGGGTGCGTAATCATGCCCCCGGCGCCCTGGACCAGCGGTTCCAGGATGACGGCGACCACCTCGTCCGCCTGGGCCGCCAGAATCTCCTCCATCCGTGCCGCGCACGCCATGCCGCAGGTCTCGGGCCGCTCGCCAACCGGGCAGCGGTAGCAGTACGGCGACGGCGCCTGGATGGTCTCGAACAGCAGGGGCCGGTACAGGGCGTGGAAGAGGTCGATCCCGCCGACGCTCACGGCGCCGAGCGTGTCGCCATGGTACCCGTGCGCCAGGCACACGAACTTCGTCTTGGCCGGCCGCGGACGCGGGCATTGCCGCCAGTACTGAAACGCCATCTTCAGCGCCACCTCGACGGCGGTGGCGCCGGAGTCGGAGTAGAAGACGCGCGTCAGACCCTCGGGCGCCAGGCCGACGATCCGCTCGGCCAGTTCGATCGATGGGACCGACGCCAGACCCAGCAGCGTCGAGTGGGCGATGCGGCCCAGTTGCGCCCGGATCGCCTCGTCGATCTCCGGACGCCGATGGCCGTGCAGATTGCACCACAGGCTCGAGACGCCGTCGATGTACCGGTTGCCCCGCGTGTCGACAAGGTACTCGCGCTCGCCCGAGGCGATGACGATCGGCTCGCCGGCGGCCCACTCGGCCATCGGCGTGAAGGGGTGCCAGACGTGGGCCTTGTCGCCGTGCCGCAGACGCCGCGCGAGATCGCTGGGGTCGCTCATGGCGCCGGAGGCAGCCCCACGCTCAGGGCCGTGCCGATGCCGGCGCCGAGCCGCACGGCCGCGCTCTGCCGGTTGACCGCCACCTCCAGCAACCCCGCGCTGCCGACGTAGGCCAGCAGCATGCCGGCGGCGACTTCGCAGTAGGCCCGGCAGAGGCCGCGGATGACGGCCCCCGTCATGTGGACCTCGGCGTCCGCCCACTGGGCCGCGGTCAGCATCTCGCCGGCGATGTTCGTCACAAGGTTGCCGAACGGGTCCACGTAAAGCACCTGGCCGTGGATGGTGTCGTCGGCGCGCTGCGGCAGCGGCACGTCGAACCGCTCGACGGACTCGACCTGCGACCCGAGGGTCTCGATGGGCGTCCCGGACGCCAGCGCCGCCGCCAGCGGCGCGAAGATGTCGCGACCGTGGAACGTGCTCGACACGTCAGCCCGGTAAAACGTCTCGTCCTCGACGGCCACCACGCGCGCCGGCGCCACCGCCGCCCCGAACAGAAACTGCCGCTGGGCTACCAAAGTCAGCAGCCCGTTGTCCGGCGCCAGGTAGAGGTGCCCGTCGGCCGCGGCGGCCAGCACGCGCCGCTGGCTCCCCACTTCCGGGTCGACCACAGCCACGTGGACCGTTCCCGACGGAAAGGCCGGCGCCGCCGACGCCAGCATGAACGCCGCCGTGTGGACGTCGTGCCGCGGCACGCCGTGCGACATGTCAACGATGACGGCCCTCGGCTGCCGCTCGAGGATCACGCCCTTCATCTGCGCCGGGTACGTGCTCTCGACGCCGAAGTCCGTCAGCAACGTTATGACTGGAGCCACGCCACACCTCCTGTCCGGCCGCCGATTATCGCCGTCGCCCGACGCGGCGTCAAGCGGGGGTTGTGCCCGGCGCGCGCGAGGAGTCCGCACCCGGTCGCGGCGGCCTAGTACTTTGTCAACTCGGCGTGGGCCCCTTGGAACCCGCGCGGTGGCCTTCCTAGGCCACCGCGAGTTGGCGCAGTGCAACCTGTCGCGGCGGCCTAGGAAGGCCGCCGCGCACGGTGGAGATGAGTTGACAAAGTAGCACGAGGAAGGCCGCCGCGAAACAGGTAGCGTTGCAGGGTCAGGCGGCGCTCTCGGACTCGACCCGTTCGTGACGGGCCCGAGCAACGCCGTCGGCCAGGTCCAGCACCTGCCGCGCGATGTCATCCGCCGCGTCGGGCCGGCCAGCCGCGCGGGCGCACGTCCGCATGGCGGCCAGGCGGCCGTCGTCGGCCATGAGCGCCCCGACGACCTCAGCCAGGCGCCGCCACGTGTCCGGGTCCTCGGGCTGGTCGTCGACCACCACGGCCGCCCCGAGCGACGCCACGGCTCGGGCCTGCCGCATCTGGTGCTGGTCGCGGTGGAACGGGTACGGCATGAACACGGCCGGCAGTGCCGCGGCCAGGAGTTCGCCGATGGTCGACGCGCCCGCCCGCGCGACGGCCAGGTCGGCGGCGGCGTAGGCCAGGCCCATCCGCTCGGCGTAGGGCCGGACGACCACCGGCACCCGCACGCCGGCGTAAGCGGCCGAGACCTCGTCGAACTCACCCGTGCCGGTCAGGTGAAGCACCTGCCACCCGTCGGGCAGGCCGCGGTCGGTCAGCATCGCGACGACGGCCCGGTTGACCGTCCGGGCACCCAGGCTGGCCCCGGTCACGAGGAGGGTCCGCCGGTCGGGGTCGAGACCGAAGGCGGCCATGCCCTCGTCGCGCCCGCACTCGAGCACGCTCGGCCGCACCGGGCAGCCCGTCAGACGGGCCCGGTCGCCGAGCGACGCCACGGTTTCGCCGAACTGGCAGAAGACGCGGTCGGCCCGCGCGGCCAGCCGGCGGTTCGCCCGGCCGGGCACGATGTCGGGGTTCAGGACGGCGGTGGCAGCGCCGTATTTCTGGGCCACGCGGACGACGGCGTAACTGCCGAACCCGCCCAGGCCGACGACCACGTCGGGGCAGAACTCGCGCAGGCGCCGCCGGGCCTGGTTGCCGGTCCGCACCAGGCTGATGAGAAGCCCCGGCCACGTCCACGGCGACATGCGGAACGGCCGGGCGTCGATGGGCGTCACGGGGAACCCGCACCCCTGGAGGACCTTGCGGTCGATCGGCCGGCGCGTGCACGCCAGTCCGACGGCCGTCTCGGGGTCGAGGCGCCGGATGGCCTCGACGAGCGCCAGGCCGGGGTACAGGTGCCCGCCCGTGCCGCCGCCCGCCAGAAAGACCCGCCGGCCCGTCTCGCGCATGTCCCGAGAACCTCTCATCCGTGCCGCGCCGGCACGTGCACCAGCGGGCGCGGGGTGTGTGCCGCCGCCGCGCTCGCTCTCGCCACGGAGGCCAGAAGGCCGGCCGCGAAACTCATCATCAAGAGGCCCGAGCCGCCGTAACTGACGAACGGAAGACTGATGCCCTTGGTCGGCAGGGCGCTGGTCACCACGCCGATGTTCATGACGGCCTGAAGCCCGATGACGAGCAGGATGCCCGAGGCCAGCAAAAACCCGAACCGGTCGGGCGCCGACCGCACGACCCTGCCGGCCCGCCAGACGAACACGGCGAACAGGCCGATGACCAGGATGCCGCCCAGAATGCCCATCTCCTCGCACAGGACGGCAAAGACAAAGTCGGTGGCGTTCTCGGGAACATACAGTTTCTGGATGCCGGCGCCCAGGCCGACGCCCGTCAGCCCCCCGCACCCGAGCGCCATGAGGCTCTGGCAAATGTGCCACCCGGCGTCGTCGACGTATTTCCACGGGTCCAGCCACACCCTCAGCCGGTCCAGCCGATAGGGCACGAGCCAGACGGTCAGGTAGGCCCCGACGGCGGCGGGCACCAGCACCAGCATCGAAAACCACCACCGCCATCCGGCGACCAGGCACAGAATGAGCCCCACGACGCCCACCAGCGCGGCCGTGCCGAAGTCGGCCTTCACGATGAGGAAGCAGACCAGGCCGATGACCGCGATGGAGACGAGGAAACTCCGCACGAAGGCTCGCGGCTGGGCCTTGGGCCGGCTGTAGAACCAGGCCAGAAAAATGACCAGCGCGAACTTCGCCAGTTCCGACGGCTGAAAGTGCAGGCCCAGCGGCAGGTTCAGAAACCGCCGCGCCGTGCCGCGCCCAAGCCCGATGAAAAGAACGAGCACCAGCAGGCCGATCGCAACGAGCAGCACCGGCACGGCCGTCCACCAGTGGTTGAGCCAGCGGTACCGGACCAGCGCCCCGCCGGCGAACGCCAACAACCCGGCGGCGGCAAAGTACACCTGCTTGGGGAAGTAGCGGCTCGTCTCGGACGCGTCGGCCGTCTGGCTGGCGCTGTAGACCAGGAGCACGCCCACCGTCGTCAACGCCAAGACGATCAGAAACAGGATGCACGGCTCAGTAAGGGGGCGGTCCCGACTCGCGTCGGGCCTGCGGCGCGCCGCCATGCCCGAGAGAACGTGTGCACTTGCCGTCATCGCCACCTCCTCACGCCTGTCCGACCCGACGACTTTGCCCATCCCCCAGTCTGGCAATACTACGTCACGCGCGGCGGCCTTCCCAGGCCGCCGCGGATTGGCTTGACGCATGTTCCTGGCGGCCTAGGAAGGCCGCCAGGCGGCATGAAGTAGCGAAGTGCCGTTGTAGGAGCAGGGGCCAAGACGTCACCTCAACTTGAGCGTGGCCAGGGCGAGCGCGGCAAACATGGCGCCGAGGAGCCAGAACCGGACGACGGTCTGGGTCTCGGTCCACCCGCCCAACTGAAAGTGATGGTGGATGGGCGACATCCGGAAGATCCGCCGCCCGCCCGTGGCCTTGAAGAAACTGACCTGTAGGATGACGCTCATCGCCTCCATGACGAACAGCCCGCCGGCGATCAGCAGCATCACCTCCTGCCGCGTTGCCATGGCCACGTAGCCGATGGCCCCGCCCAGGGCCAGGCTGCCCGTGTCGCCCATAAACACCTGGGCCGGCGAACAGTTGTACCAGAGGAATCCCAGGCACGCCCCCAGCAGCGCCCCGCAGAAGATCGAGAGTTCGCCCACCCCCGCGATGTACGGCACGTACAGGTATGCCGAATAGTCCACACGCCCGGCGATGTAGCTGACCACCAGGAACACGACCGTCGGCGGCACCATGCTGCCGATGGCCAGGCCGTCCATGCCGTCGGTCAGATTGACCGCATTGGAGGTACCCGCCACCACCAGAATGCACACCCCGAAGAAGATCCAGAACGGAAGGTGAATCGGAAACTTGTAGAACGGCAGGTTCAGGGCGATGCCGGTGCCGTTCTCGGGCAGCCGGATGCCGTCGCGCACCTGGTACAGGAAGAACGCCAGCAGCAGGGCCAGACCGATCTGGAAGAGGAGTTTCTCCCACATCCGCAGGCCCGCGCGGCTCTTCTTGACGAGTTTCAGGTAATCGTCCACACCGCCCAGAACGCCCAGCCAGACGACCGTCACCAGGCCCAGGAAGACGTGGAAGTTGAGAACGTCGGCCCACAGGATCGTCGAGAGCAGGACGGCCGGCAGAATCAGGATGCCGCCCATCGTGGGCGTCGACGCCCGCGAGGCGTAAATCTGGTCGATCGTCTTGTTGCCGAAGTCCGCCTCCCCGCGCACCTTCAGGTGCTTCAGCACCCGGATGACCGCCGGGGCAAACACCATCAGCACGAAGAAACTCGTCACGATGGCGAACATCATCCGGAACGTCTGGTACCGGAAAACGTTGACGTACCGCCACAGGCCGGCTTGCTCGAGGAACGCCTGGAAATAGAACAGCAACTGATAGAACATCGGGAACGTCTCCGCCCTATCGCACGGGGCCGCCGGCACCCCGCGCTTTAAACGACGCCACCAGCACGTCGACCACCTGTTCCATGCGCACGGCCCGCGATCCCTTGACGAGAACCACGTCCCCGTCGCCGACGACCTCGGCGGCAATGCGGGCCGCGGCCTGGGCGTCGGGAACCGTCGTCACGTCTTCGGTCGCCAAGCCGGCTTCGACGGCGGCGCGGGCGGTCGCCGTCGATTCGCTGCCCACGCAGATGAGCCGGGCCACGTCGGCCTGGGCCACGGCGCGGCCCAGTTCCTCGTGTGCCGCGCGGCTCTCGGCGCCCAGTTCCAGCATGTCGCCGCAGAAGAAGACCTTGCGGCGATCGGGCCACAGGATGAGCAGCCCCAGCGCCACCCCCATGCTGCTGGGGTTGGCATTGTACGCGTCGTTCAGGATCGCGATGCTCCCGGCCTGGACCACGGCCAGGCGCATCGGCGGGGGCTGGAACGCGCGAAGGGCTGCGGCCGAGTCCTCCAGCGAGACGCCCAGTTCCTGCGCCACGGCGGCCGCCAGCAACGCCAGCACCGCCTGGTGCTCGCCCAACACGGGCAGATCGAACCCCGCCGACCCGGTCGTCGTGAAGTACACGCCCTGGTCGGTCTGAATGACGTGCCCCGCCTGCAGGTCGGCATCCCAGGTCAGTCCGACCGTGACGACGCGCCCGCGGCACCGCGGGGCCATGGCGGCCACGCGCGGGTCGTCGGCGTTCAAGATCGCCACGCCCTCGGGCGGAATGGCGTCGACCAGGGCGGCCTTCTCCTCGGCCACGCCCTCGACCGAACCCAGACCCTCCAGATGCACCGGCGCCACCAGCGTCACGACGCCGATGGTGGGCCGGGCCAGCGCAGCCAAGTGGGCGATCTCGCCCGGGGCGTTGGAGCCGAACTCGCACAGAACGAACTCGTCCTGCGGCTCGGCGTCCAGGAGCGTGAGCGGCACGCCAATCTGGTTATTGAAACTGGCCCGCGGCGTACGCCCGCACCGGTGTTGCACCAGAATCTGCCCCACCATCTCCTTGACCGTCGTCTTGCCGCACGACCCCGTTATCGCGATGACCGGGCACGCGAGACGCGCCCGTGCTGCGCGGCCAAGGTCGGCCAGCGCCTGGAGTGTGTCGGGCACCGCCACCATCGCCACCGTGGGCGAAAGGGCCGGTTCCGGCAGCGCCTCCGGGCGGTCCACGATCAGGCACGCCGCGCCGCGGGCCACGGCGTCGGCCAGGAAGTCGTGACCGTCGAAGTTCGGGCCGCGAAGGGCCAGGAACGTCTGACCCCGGCCCAGCGCCCGCGTGTCGGTGCCGACGGAACCGACGTCGGCCCCGGCCGGCCCGGCGACCAGACGGCCACCGGTCGCCTTCAGGATGTCGTCAACGCTGAATCTCATGGTCCCCCGCCCTTCCGACACTGCGGCCCGGAGTCCGGCGCCGCGCCGGCATGTTTCTCCAACTCGGCCAGGATCTCGGCGGCAACCTCGCGGTCGTCGAAGGGCTGCGTGACGTCGCCGATAATCTGGTACGTTTCATGTCCCTTGCCGGCGATGATGACGACGTCGCCCGGCCGCGCCTCGCCCAGCGCCAGGCCGATGGCCGCGCGGCGGTCCAGTTCCACTGTAACCCGCTCGAGCGACTTAAAGCCCGCCAGGATTTCGTCGGCGATGGCCCGCGGCTGTTCGGTGCGGGGGTTGTCGTTGGTCACGAAGACGCGGTCGGCCAGTTGCTCGGCCACGGCCGCCATGGCGGGACGCTTCTGGCGGTCGCGGTCGCCGCCGCACCCGAACACCACGATGAGCCGGCCCTCGCCCCTGACCAGGTCGCGGACGGTCGAGAGGGCGTGCGTCAGGGCGTC
>Ga0307380_10005974_pt1 | contig 16104 bp, 13 predicted proteins | sample UN3MG_FD_202239 | JGI IMG/M metagenome (GOLD analysis project Ga0307380, IMG submission 202239) | Soil microbial communities from Risofladan, Vaasa, Finland - UN-3 | ecosystem: Environmental > Terrestrial > Soil > Coastal area > Acid sulfate soil | place: Finland: Risofladan, Vaasa | collected...
GTTTTCTTTGTCACGTCGATATCGTTGGCGTCGAACAGCGAGAGGATCAGGTTCAGGCTCAGCGAGGCCGAGCGGCTCATCCCGCCGCCGGGGATGTTGCCATACAGCACGGCGTCAATCCCCTGCGGGAGCTTGAACCCTTCACGGCGCAGGATATAGTCGATGCCGAATGGAAAGCGTCCCCAGGTCTGGGCGATCTCGGCCGATTTCGGCTTCGGCACCTTGCCCAGCTCGAACTCGATGACCCCGTCGTCGGGAAAGTTCGCGCTGAAGAGCCTGACCTTCTTGCTGCGGCTGGGCTTGTAGGCCATCCAGATGAAGCGGTCGGTTCCGACGCCGAACAATTCGGTGCCGTTATAGTCGCCGTGCTCGACGCCTAAGCAGAATCGCGATGAGGTCCTGCGAATCTTGCCGCCTCCGACGTCGATATGATTATCTCCGGCGGCTTTCAGGATGATTTCCAGCGCCGCCTGGCCTTCTTTGGTCAATTCCATTCTACATCTCTCGGAAAAAGTCGGCTATTTCGCCAGGCCAATTGGACTGAACAGGAAGTACAGCACAAGCGTTATGACCACGACGACGATTCCCGCTATCTTGGCTCCTTTGGAAGATCGCAGGTCGAGCTTGGTCTGTTGCTTGAACTCTATCGGCTGGGCCAGAGGTTTAAGGATGGTGATGATCGCCATGACCGCCAGGCACAGCGCAAAGCAGATCGCCATCCGGTTGAGGAACTGAATATCCGGCCCGATCTTGTACTTGCCGGCGAGGTACATTCCGCCGTAGGAGACGATATTGGTCAGCAGCCCGACCACGCCGGCGACCGGCGGGGCCTTGCGCACAATCAGGCCGAAGACAAATACCGCCAGAATGCCGGGCGATATCAGGCCCTGGCTTTCCTGAATGATCGTGAAGATGCTGTTGCTGATCTTGGGATCGCCCAGTTTCGGCGCCAGCATCACTGCAACGACCGAGAACGCCACAACGCAGGTCCGCCCGAGCAGCACTACGGCTTTCTGTCCCGCATTCGGGCTGATATACTTTTTGAAAATGTCCATCGTGAAGATGGTAGAAGCCGCGTTCAGCATGGCCGCCAGCGAGCTGACAATCGCCCCCAGCAGGGCCGCCAGCACGAAGCCGACCAGCCCCGTCTTCTGGGGCAGAACGCTGCTGAGCAATTGCCCCAGCGCCGTGTCGTACTTGTAGGCGATGAATTTCTCGCTGGTCACACCGGCTTTGGCCGACGCCGCCGCGTCCGTTACGGACTTGTTGTAGGATTCCAACTCGACCGCCAGCTCGGGGAACGCCGCCTTCCACGACTTGTCGTCCGATTCGAAGACCGTGTACTGACCGACCGTCAATCCGTCGAGCTTCGCCTGCGTCAGAGGAAGCACGAAGGGATTCGTTGCCTTAACGGCCTTGAGCGTCGCATCATCCGGGTACACGGCAATCATGAACCCGCCTTGCGGCCAGCTCGCAACGGCGTCTTCACTCGGCGATTGTGCGATCTCGACGAGTTTGGTACTCGGGTTGGCCATCATGTACTTGGCGATAACAGGGGCGTTGTCGCCGACCGATTGATTCTGCATATCCTTCGCGAAGAGGTTGAAGGCGATGATTCCGGGAATCACGACGACGAATGGAATCAGCAGCTTCATGAACGCCGAGAACACGATGCCCTTTTGTCCCTCGGCCAGCGACTCCGAGGCCAGCGTTCGCTGCGTGATGTACTGATTGAGGCCCCAGTAGTAGAAATTCGGTATCCACAGGCCGAGCAGAAGCGCCGTGCACGGCAGCACCTTATCGTCGCTCGGCAGGAACATGTTCATTCGCACTTTGTTCAATTGCCAGAAGCGGTCGATGGCACCCGTATCCTGGGCGAAGGTTTTCAATCCGACGGCGCCGGTCTTGACGTTCTCCACGAAGGCGACCTCATCCGTCGTGGCGCCGAGCTTCCTGAATGCGTAAATCATGACGACCGCTCCGCCGAGGATCAGGGCGCTGCCCTGAATCAAATCGGCCCAAGCGCACGCCTTGAGGCCGCCGGCGGTCACATAGACCATCGCGATAAGGCCGATCACCAGGGCTGCGCTGGCAATCGAGACGTCGTAGCCCATCTTGCCGGCCATCGTGTTGACGGTCAGCGCGCCCGAATACGTCACCGAACCCAGCAGCAACATGTAGATAAACAGCGTCGCCACCGCCATGATCGTTCTCGCCGCCGCGTTGTAACGCACTTCGAGGAACTCCGGCATCGTGTATATGCCGGCCCGCAGGAAGTAGGGCAGAAACGCGAACGCCACGACCACCAGCGTGATGGCCGCCATCCATTCGTAGCTGGCGATGGCCAGCCCGACGTGGCTCGCGGCGTTGCCGCTCATGCCGACCAATTGCTCGGAGGAGATGTTGGCGGCGATCAGCGAGAACCCGATAAGCCACCATTTCAGGCCGCGGCCGGCAAGAAAGTAATCTTCGCTGGTCTTCTCGTGCCGGCTCTTCCACAAGCCGATTGTGATCACGGCAACGATGAAGCCCAAAAATACCGCAATGTCCAGAAGGCTGAATTCCATAGCAACTCCTTTCCTCTTATTCTATCCTTACCCAAACGGCAATACGGGAACTTTCGTATCGCGTATATTATGCAGAAATACTTGAAAAATCACCCGTTTTCAAATAAAAATAATGCCCATGAGCGATGTTACCCGCATTTTGGCCGCAATAGAGCAGGGTGACGCCCGGGCTGCGGACCAACTGCTTCCCCTGGTCTATGATGAGCTTCGCCGCCTAGCCGCCGCGAAGATGTCGCAGGAGCCGCCCGGCCAGACACTCCAGGCAACGGCCCTGGTGCACGAGGCGTATATCCGGCTGGTCGGGTCCCAAGACCAGAACTGGAGCGGTCGCACCCATTTCTTTGCCGCGGCCGCCGAAGCGATGCGCCGCATCCTCATTGATAACGCACGCCGCAAGCACCGCCTCAAACATGGCGGCGGCCAACAGAAGGTCGATCTCGATGACGCCGAGCTTGCCTTCGAAGCACCTTCAGAAGACCTGATCGCATTAGACGAGGCCCTCGTCAAGCTGGCGAGCATGGACAAAGTGAAGGCGGATCTGGTCAAGCTCCGCTATTTCGCCGGACTGACGCTGGAACAGGCGGCCGGCGTTCTCAATCTGCCCGAGAGAACCGCCAAGAGGTATTGGGCGCACGCCCGCGCGTGGCTGTATCGACAAATTACAGAAGGCCGATAGCGACGTCCGTTCTTGTATATTCTTGACAGACTACCATGTCATAGCATTTGATTTTGACAGTCTGGAAGGGTGGCAGCCTCAAAGCCGAAGGCTTTGGGGATGGCAAATGTCTGCCACGATGCCCAGAGCCAGGGCGGGCCAGGGCGGGCAGGGTTTTCTCGGAGAATTTTCTTTATTCCCGCAAGAATTCTGGCCCGAAACCGCCCCGAACGGCGCATTACCAGGTGAGGGGGAAGAAATCAGACGCCGAAAGGGCTAATTAGGGAGCAACGATCATGGCGACAGAGAACTTCGAGAAGGCCGGAGAAATCTTCCAAAATGCAATTGAAATGGACGATCCCGCAAAACGGGCGGCTTATCTGGCGAACGCCTTCAAGACAGAGCCGCAACTGCGAACAGAGGTCGAAGCCTTGCTCAAGGCCCACGAGAAAGCGGAAGGTTTTCTCGAAGCTCCGGGTGTTGAGTCGAACGTTACTCTGGATGGTCCGGCGCAGATCGAGGGACCCGGCACGAGAATCGGCCACTATGAGCTTTTGTCACTGATTGGCGAAGGGGGGATGGGACTGGTCTATCTGGCCCAGCAGAAAGAGCCGGTCAAGCGCCGGGTCGCCCTCAAAATCATTAAGCCCGGCATGGACACGAAACAGGTTGTCGCGCGTTTCGAGACCGAGCGGCAGACGCTGGCCCTGCTTGAGCATCCTAACATCGCCCATGTCTTCGACGCCGGAACAACCGCGGCGGGCCGGCCCTATTTCGTGATGGAATACGTCAAGGGCACGTCCATCACCGCGTATTGTGACGAGCACAAGCTCAATATCGAACAGAGGCTCAGGTTGTTCGAACAGGTTTGCGAGGGGATTCATCACGCCCACCAGAAGGGAATCATCCACCGCGATGTCAAGCCATCGAACATTTTGGTGTCCTTTCAAGATGATAAACCAGTACCGAAGATTATCGACTTCGGCATAGCCAAAGCTATCACGCAACCGCCTGGCGACAAGACCTCGTACACTGAGCATGGCCAGTTATTAGGCACGCCCGAATACATGAGTCCTGAACAGGCCGAGATGGCCTACGAGGAAGTAGATACCCGCTCCGATATATACTCGTTGGGCGTAGTGCTTTACGAGTTGCTTGCAGGCGTGCCGCCGTTCGATGCGGCCAGGCTGCGCGAGGGCGGAATTGACCGGATTCAGAAGATAATCTGCAAGGAAGAACTCCGAACGCCGAGTGCGCGACTGACGAGCCTGGGCGATGAGGCCAGGGCAATCGCCGAGAGGCGCAAAACGCAGTTCATCACATTAACCCGACGCCTTCACAGAGAACTGGAGTGGATACCCATGAAAGCGATGCGAAAAGACCGAACGAGAAGATACCGGTCGGCCTCTGAGCTGGCCGACGATATTCAGAATTACCTTACCGGAAGCCCTTTGATTGCCGGTCCCGAGTCCACCGTTTACCGGGCCAGAAAATTCGTTCGCAGGCACGCTGGCTCGGTAGCAACCGTGGCACTCGTGACGCTTGTCGTCGTCTTAGGCTTGGTGACAAGCATCATTATGGGCTGTAGAGCAGAACGTGCGCGGCAGCAGGAGGCCGCTTCTCGGATACAAGTTGAACGGGCCCTGGTACGCGCTGAGAACGCCGAAAGGATTGCTCAAGAACAGCGCAAGCTGGCAGAGGAACAGCGTAAGCTCACAGAAGAGCGAGCCGAAGACTATCGGCGCTCTCTGTATTGCAATCGCATTGCCTTAGCCGGCGTCGCATATCGCGATTGTGACATAGGCCGTCTTCGTGAACTATTAGACGCATGCCCTGTTGACCTTCGCGGGTGGGAATGGTATCGCCTCAACTATATCTCAGACCAGGCCATGATGACGCTTCCGGCAGACAAAGAGAGGGTTTATGACCTAACATTTGCCCCTGACGGTAAGCGGTTCATCTCTGCCGGAAGGGACGGGACTATTAGGGTCTGGGATGCTGGAGGCTGCACAGAGCTGATGACCCTGCGCGGGCATGAAGAGACCGTCATGTCAGCAATATTCAGCCCGGATGGCAAGCGGATCGCCTCAGTTAGCAGGGATAAAACGATCAAGGTGTGGGATGCTCAATCTGGCGTAGAACTGATGACGCTCACGGGAGACGACGGTCTGTTTAACCCTAATCGAGGGCCGATTGCATTCAGCCCTGACGGCAAGAAGATTGTTTCGGGTGGTCAGAACAATGCCATCAAGGTATGGGATGCAGATGACGGTACTGAACTGATGACCCTCAGCGGACACGAGGACTGGCTCTATTGCTTTGCCTTTAGCCCGGACGGCAAGCGCCTCGTCTCAGGTAGTAGGGATAAAACGATCAGGGTGTGGGATGTAAGCACAGGGCAGCAACTGATGGTGCTCAAAGGGCACCAGTCCGGAATCGGCGAGGTTGCAATAAGCCCAAATGGAGAGCGTATCGTCTCGGTCAGTGCAGACAAAACGGCCAAAGTGTGGGACATGGCAACTGGAAACGAACTGATTACGTTGCACGGGCATAATGGAATGGTCGGATCGGTGGCGTTTAGCCCAGACGGAACACGAATCGTCACGGGCGGTGAGAGTGGGGCAATTAAGGTATGGGATGCTGCCAGCGGGACCGAATTGACCACGCTTTTGGGACACCTTAGGCGGGTCACCGGCGTGGCCTTCAGCCCGGATGGCAAGCGCATCATCTCAGGCAGTTATGACGGGACAATTAAAATGTGGGAGCCCGGAGTTGACCATACGGCTCCTTTGATACTGGAAGGACGGCACAGTGACAAGATAGACTTCAGTCCGGATGGTAAATATATCGTTACCGGAGGCAAAGGTATCGGGATATGGGATACTGCTACTGGCAATGAAGTGATGACAATTGATAAGGCTGCTGGAGCTGTCTCATTCAGTCCAGACGCCAATCGCATAGCCTCGGCCGATGGCAATGATATCCAGGTTTGGGATGCCTCAAGTGGCAAGAAACTTATGACACTCTCTGGCCACGATGACACAATCTGGTCAATGTCGTATAGTCCGGACGGCACGAGGATTGTATCGGGAGGCAAAGACAAGACGGTCAGAATATGGAACGCCGCTACTGGAGCTGAGATTTCTACATTACGCGGGCACGGCGATTGGCCGGAATATCCTGAATTTAGCCCAGTCTCCTCAGTAGCTTTCAGTCCAGACGGAGAACACGTTGTCTCAGGTAGTTATGACTACACCGTCAGAATCTGGAATGCCGAAACTGGGGCTGAAGCCATGACACTGGATGGACATTCTTACTTAGTGAACGATGTAGCTTTCGGTCCGGATGGAAAGCGCTTCGCATCGGTAAGCTCAGACGGGACGATTCGGGTTTGGGACGCAGCGACCGGCAGCGAGTTACTGACCCTGCAAGGACATGATGGTGAGGTTATAAGTGTCGCATTCAGTCCGGATGGCAAGCGCATCGTATCAGGGTCAAAGGATGAGACCGTCAGAATTTGGGATGCGACAACGGGAATCGAAGTGCAGAGACTTTCAATCGGTGGCAGCATCTGGGACGTTGCCTTTAGTCCTGACGGGAAAACTCTTGCGACGGCCAGTCAAAGTGTTAGAGGCACTGGCTATACTGTCACGCTATGGGAATCTGCTGCGCCTGCCGGGCCCCGGCGGACTCACGCAGACGCCAGCATGCTTGTGGACAAGCTATATGAGGAACATGGCTCCTACGCCCAAGTGATAGACAAGCTCAAGGCTGACGAGACCCTTGATGAGTCCGTCCGCAAGGCAGCCCTGCAGATTGCCAATACCCGCCTGGCCGAGCATGCAGAGAAGCTGTTGGATGAAACCGTGCTGGTGCTTATCTCGCCCGGTCGTGACATTAACGAATACCGAGTCGCACTGGAGAAAGTTGAAAAGGCAAAAGAGTTGACACCAAATAATCCGATCATACATATCGCACTGGGCATAGCCCAGTATCGTGTTGGAGCTTATGAGGACGCCCTTGAGACACTCGAACGCTGTGGGAAAACAAGTATTGACGATCTGGACCGCGCTACTGCCGCGTTCACTGCGATGGCGCTCCATCAACTCGGCCGGCAAGAGGAAGCAAGAGCTTCTCTCGAGCATCTGAGAGATTTGTACAAGGACGCACAAGCACAATTATTCTTGAGCGAAGCGGAGACACTCATTGCCGGCGAAAATGGGGAAAGAAGATAGAAAGTCAAGAGACCTGGTTGTGAAGTAGGATCGAGTAATGGGTAAGTGCCTTGTGTTGATTTCTGAAAGTGTGAAATATGAGGAGTTCGGATTGGACTTTCCTTACCCGAATGTATGGGACTTGTTACCTGTCGCGATTCTTTGTGTGATTTCGATCTTGTTGACTGCATTGTGGCTGCTGGCCCTATGGGAGTATATTTGGCTAAGAGACAGACAGCGGCGAGAAACTGATGAGCGTCCTCGTACACGGTCCATGACCGAGCCGAAAGGCTGAAACGGTTGATTGATAGTATCAAAAAGAACAGGAGGTCGTCCGAGCCTCAACATGTCAGATATGTTGGTTAAATTCTCATAAAGGCGTCGCCTAACGCTTCGATGATGTCGGTGGCGATGAGGCTGGTTTGGCCGAGTTTCTGGGCGGCGAGGTCGCCGGCTGAGCCGTGGATGTGGACGCCTAATACGGCGGAGTCAAAATTGCTCAGGGCTTGGCCCATCAGAGCGGTTATCACGCCCGTCAACACATCGCCCGAGCCGGCGGTGGCCATGCCGGGGTTGCCGGTCTTGTTGATATAGACCTTCTCGCCGTCGGTCACAACCGTCCCGGCGCCCTTGAGGACCACGATGGCGCCGGTTCGCTGGGCCAATTGCATCGCCTGCTCCTGCCGCTCAGCGGGGAGCGGCTCTCGCAGCAGGCCCGACCACAGCCGTTTCATCTCGCCCGGATGCGGCGTGAGAATCAGGTTTGCCTTGAGCCTAGCGGGCCAATTTCTCATGCCGGCCAAATTATTCAGGCCATCAGCGTCGATCAGCAGCCGTAGTGCCTCCTGTTCGAGAAGGGCGTGAAGGACCGAGCGAAGGGCGCCGCTGACGCCGACGCCCGGACCGAACGCCACGGCGTCGTTTTGCCGGGCGGCTTCAAGAATGGCATTGATCGCTTTGGCGGAGATTCGCCCCGCGCTATCTTCCGGCAGGGCGATGGTCGTAAAGCATGGCTCGATAGAAGCGACGATAGGCAGAACGCTTTTAGGCGTCGCCACGCGCACCAGCCCTGCCCCGGCCCGCAAAGCCGCCCGGCCCGCCAGCGCCGCCGCACCGCTCATCCCCACGCTGCCGCCGACGACGAGCACCTTGCCGAAATCGCCCTTGTGCGCCTCGGCCGCCCGCGGTTTCAGTTTGGGTATCGTTTCTATCAATTCCATATAACCTCGTTTCGTGCAGTACATTACAAACAATGCCCGCTACAGTCAATAAATGATTTGACGGGCAGATACAAAGGTTTACAGTCGTCAAATAAAGCGAATGACTCGCATAGAATGGCAATAGGGAATGAAAATGACACCTAAAGATAAAGTGGCGGCAATCACACAGCAATTCAAACAGGCCGTCGAAAGCAAATATAACGTCATCGAGATGAAATTGTTCGGCTCGTTTGCACGCGGCGACTATTCAAAGACATCCGAGCTGCTTAATATGTCTCCCACCCAGCGCCGCGAGTACAGAATGCTGCCGCGCTATTTTTGCAAGCATTTGGGCCAGGCTTTCCTTGCCTGGAGTAGAGCCCACCCCGCGGTAGCGCTCCCAAGAATGGCTGTTGCCTTGCAATAATGCATCGCGCGTTAGCCTCGCTTGCGCCTGCCTGTCGCGCACAAGTCGGCTGCTTGCAACCCGCGCCAGTCTGCCGTAGTTGTGCGACTCCTTCGCGCCGAAAGCCCATTGCAATAGCGGCAACTCACGTCTTCTCTTCGTGCGCTGCACTTGTGGGAAGCCCGCTTCCTCCGTGCACCCGCGGATATCCCTCAAGAGTGGAAGACTCGTGCCGCATATCTCTCTGATCCGGAGTTGTTTTGCTACTTTCAAATCTTCTTGCAATTGGGGTGCTTTTTGCTTATAGAGGTCTCTACCGATATCGTGAAATATGGATTCTTGGAGTCATTTAGATGGTAGACGGACAGTTCAATGCCGATGCGCAGATCAATATCTACTATAAAAACGTGTTTTCTGAGGCCGTCGGCGAAGCTGACGGCATCACCGCCTCGCAGTGGCGGGAACTTGCCGAAAGGACAACACCCCTAATCACCTGGTTAAGCCTGGAACGCCAGCGCGGGCATACGCCGTACAGAGACCTTTGTGAGAAAACGGACGTTGCCGAGCAGGTAAAGAAGCGGGCGGCGGAAGTCGAAGAAACCTGTGAAAATCTTGTCGTGCTCGGGATCGGGGGCTCGGCCCTCGGGAACATCGCTCTTCAGACGGCGCTGAATCCTTGCATGTACAACCTTGATGACAAGCAACGCAGAGGCCGTCCACGCTTGTTCGTCTTCGACAATATCGATCCGGCGCAGTTTGCCTCATTCCTGGATTGGGTGGGCGACAAGCTCGATAAGACAATCTTCAATATAAGCAGCAAGTCCGGGCGCACTTCTGAGACCGCTGCGCAATTCATGATTGTCCGGAAACTACTCCTGGATAGGCTTGGCCCTGAGGCTCTGCGAAATCAGGTCATTGCAACCACGGACAGCAGGCAAGGCACGCTACGCAAGATTGCCGATGAGCTAAATCTGCGGTGCCTCGAAGTGCCCGACGGCGTCGGCGGGCGGTTCAGCGTCCTTAGCGCTGTTGGCCTGTTCAGTGCCGCAATGTGCGGTATCGATATCGACGCACTGTTGGCGGGCGCCAAGCATATGGATAAGCGAGTGAGCTGTGAAGATTTCTACAAGAATCCCGCCGCAATAAACGCCGCAATCAACTACCATTTCTACACACACGGCAAGCCCATCTCAGTCATGATGCCTTATAGCGACGCCCTGAAGGATATGGCAGACTGGTACCGGCAACTGTGGGCCGAGAGTCTCGGCAAGAAGGTTGATCTGGACAGGCGTGAAGTCTGGATTGGCCCGACTCCCATAAAAGCGATGGGGGCTACCGACCAGCACAGCCAGGTGCAGTTGTACCGCGAAGGGCCCAACGACAAGCTGTTCACATTCCTGGCGGTCGAGAATTTTGACAACGATCCTGAGATAGGCCCCGTCCCGGATTGCGCGCCGGAACTCGAGTATCTGGCCGGCAAGAAGTTGAGCACGCTGCTTAACAATGAAAAAAGAGCCACCGAATACGCCTTTCTGGAAAGCAAGCGTCCCTGCTTGACGGTTCTTTTCGATAGGGTCAACGCCTATACGATCGGGCAATTCATCTATCTGTTTGAAGTGACGACTTCTCTTGCCGGCGCTTTGTTCAATATCAATCCTTATGATCAGCCTGCCGTCGAATTGGGCAAAGAAGCCACGTTCGCCCTTATGGGCAAGGAGGGGGACGAAGATTTTGCACAGGAAATTCAAGCCAAGACCGAAATTGATGAAGATTATCTTATTTGATGCGCGCCGGATGTCTTGTTAGGGATTGCTGGAGACGAAAATGGATTATGCAGTGATCATGGCAGGGGGGACGGGCAAGCGGCTGTGGCCGTTGAGCCGGGAGAAGCGGCCGAAGCAGGTCTTGCAGCTCCTTGACGGCCAGACGCTCCTGCGCCGCTGTTTCGAGCGTCTGCGACCCGTCTTCGACATACGGAACATCATCGTCCTGACCAATGCCGGCTACGCCGACGTGGTCCGCGAGAACCTCTCGGAGCTGCCCTACAACAATGTCATCGCCGAACCGGCGGTTCGGGATACCGCCGGCGCGATTGGGCTGGTTTCGACCGTCCTGGCCAAATATGATCCCGACGCCACGATGGCCGTGGTGACCGCCGACCAGATCATCGAGCCGGCCGAGGTGCTGCAACAGGCCCTTAAAGATGCTCTGACGTTTGTCGGGGGCCATCCGGATGATATGATTACTTTCGGCATCCGGCCGACTTTTCCCAGCACTCTGCTCGGATACATAGAATGCGTCGAAAGGCGTAACTATCCCGGCTGCAAGAACCAGATTTTTTCCGTGGAAGCGTTCAAGGAAAAGCCGGACGAGAAAACGGCAAAGGCGTATATCGACACCGGCCGGTATTTCTGGAATTCGGGCATGTTCGTCTGGAAAGCCAAGACGATACTTGGGAACCTGGCGAAATTCCTGCCCGAATCGACCGAGCCGCTGACCAGAATTCGAGCCGCCTGGGACGGTCCGCAACAAGAGCAAGTCCTCGAGGAGTGCTTTGTGAAACTGCCCAAAATCAGCATCGACTTTGCCGTGATGGAAAAGGCCGAACGAGTCAACGCGATCGAGCTGGATTGCCGCTGGCTCGATATGGGCTCCTTTGCCGCCCTTGCCGATATCATCAGCTCCGATCCGAACAAGAACATCGTGGTCGCGGGACAGAGCGAGCTGCTCGACTGCAGGAACAGCATTATCGTCACCGAAGACAAAGGCCACCTGATCGCCTGCATTGGCATGGAGAACATGGTCGTGGCGCACAGCCCGGACGCAACGCTCGTTTGCCACATCGACCAGGCCCACAGACTCAAGGAGCTTGTGGAGCTTATCAAGCAGCATGGAGGCGAGAAGTTCCTGTAACGCAGTACAACGGAATTGACTATTGACAAATGACTATTGACCATTTGCATGTGGGCGATGGGCCGTTCCGTGCATCTTTTGAATAGTCAATAGACAGTAGTCAATCACAGCAAATGAGATATCTGGCCATAGATCATGGGACCCGGCGAACCGGGTTGGCAATCTGCGACGCGGGTGAGACCATTGCCTCGCCCCTGGCTGTGATCGAGGGCCGCGAGCAACTACTGACAAAGATTGCCCGAATCGTCCAGGTTGAAGAGGTGCAAGCCATCGTGCTGGGGTGGCCCCTGAATATGGATGGATCCGAAGGGCCCCAAACCAAGCTCGTCCGCAAGTTTGCCGAGAAGCTGAGGGCTCACATAGCCGTACCGATTCACCTGCAAGATGAACGGCTCAGCAGCTTTAGCGCCGAGGAAAAGCTCGCTCCGGCCAATCTCACAAAGGGCAAGCACAAAAAACGCCTCGACGCCGTCGCCGCCGCGGAAATCCTGGACGCCTTCCTCGAACAAAAACGCTCCGCCGGCGACGCCGGAACGGACTCCCACTGAGATCCCTGATTTCTCTCTTGACACGATTTCCTGCTGACTTGACGCGATGGACAGTGTGCCTTATCATAAAAAGATGCAGCCTGAAAAAGAGACAGAATTTTATTCGTGGAATGAGGCAATATCCTGAAATGATCTGTCAATCTCCTGATACTACGCCTCAAGCGGAAAAAGTGCAAATCGAATTGATTCGCAAATCGAGCGTTTCTGAGAGAATTGCGAGAGTCCGCTCTCTTTCTCGAACGGCCATGTTTCTCTCGCGACGCGCCATTCAACGCGCGAATCCGTTTATGTGTGAACGCGAAGTGGGCTTGACTTTTGTCGAACATCATTACGGAAGAGATATAGCCCAGCGCCTCCGCTTGTACATGGAGCGCGGGCAGTCATGAGCAAGAACGACATCATCGAGGCGTTGAGCAAGGTCATCGAGTGTTTTGACAGTCTCGGATTGACCTACTATATAGCAGGATCTGTGGCAAGCTCCGCATACGGTATGGCCCGGGCGACTATGGATGTCGATTTGGTCGCCCATATCGAGCTGTCCCAGGTCGATCCTTTGGTAAGAAACCTTGAAGCAGATTACTATATTAGTGCGGAGATGATCGCAGATGCAGTTCGCAGGCGCGCCTCATTCAACCTGATTCATCTTGAGACGATGATCAAAATCGATGTCTTTATTGCAAAGGATCGGCCGTATGATTCTCAGGCCCTGGCCAGACGCCGGTCTGACACTTTAGATGAAGAAAGTTCTCGCCAGTTCTACCTGTCCTCCCCGGAGGATGCCGTACTTGGCAAACTGCAATGGTAACGGCTTGGAGGCGGCGTATCGGAACAGCAATGGAAAGATGTCTTGGGCGTCCTGAAAGTCCAGAGTGGCAAGCTGGATTTGGAGTATCTCAGGTATTGGGCCTCAGAGCTCGACCTGTCTGAATTGCTGAGCCGTTCCTTTGACGATGCCGGCATCATAAGCCAAGCCAAGTAGCTCCTGACCCCTGTACCTTCACCGGGCTACAAAGCGCCCGGAATCCAAGATGCAGAAGGGCGGAAGACAATGTCCCCCTTAGCACGCCTCGTAATGGCCACTGCGGCGGACCTGGTTTTTTCGTGTCGCATTGCCTCTTCTGCCATGCTATAATGTTTACTATAAGCGAAGGAAGCACGCGCGTCCAGTGACCGAAGCAGATAATCGGAGAGTTGCATGCCTGAGATATGCCGATATAAGGTGTCAGTAGATATTCGCTCGTTGAGTGTGCTCGAAGGACCGTTCCCTGCACGTGCCCTTCGCATGTTAATGCGCCAGGCCAAAAAAGGAAAAGAAATAAGTATGGTGTCCCCAGATTTCCGAATGAGGCGTCTTTGTCATTTCGACCGGAGCGACGCAGAGCGTCGCGGAGCGGAGAAATCTGCTAAAATGAACAGATTCCTCGGCTGCGCTCGGAATGACATAAACTCGCCTTCGGCTCGCTCGATATGACGACACAGGGGTTTTCCTGTTGATGAGCGTGGCAGTGACTGCGGCGAAGAAGCCGTTGTCGATGTTGACGGCGGCGACGCCGGAGGTATAGGTGTCGAGCATGGTGAGCAGCGCAGACAGCCCCTTTGTCACCCCGAGCGAAGCCGAGGGGTCTATTCTAAACAGCCCGCAGAGCGGTTCCTTTTATTCGTACCAATCCTCGCTGAGGTCGGTCCATTGGGGATTCATCGAATCGATAAGGGCGACCTTTTTCTCCCGCCTCCAGGCTTTAATCTGTTTCTCGCGTTTAATGGCTGACAAAGGATCGCTCGTCGTTTCAACGTGGAGCAGCCGCTCGACCTTGTATTTATCTGTGAAGCCAAGAATCAAATGATTCTTGTGCTCATAAACTCTTCTTTCGATATTGTTGGTCATTCCCACGTATAAGGTTCCGGTTTTGCTTGCCATGATATAGACATAGAATGTCTTGTTGAACGCCATTTTGCTTAATTTCGAATTGTTGATGGAGTTGGGATAGTTAATCAGATTTCTCGACTCCGCTTCGCTGCGCTCGAAATGACACAAGAGTATCCGCTGTGCTCCGGTCGCGATGGAACAAAAGCGTACGCTACGATCGCTCGAAAGGGCGTCAAGGGGCCTTCTCTTCGTTCACTCCATATTCCTTTGACGTTCGTCGATTTTCCTGTTGATCAGGGTGGCGGTGACGGCGGCGGAGAAGCCGTTGTCGATGTTGACGGCGGTGACGCCGGAGGAGCAGCTATTGAGCATGGTCAGTAGCGCCGAGAGTCCCTCAAAACACGAGCCGTACCCGACGCTGGTCGGAACCGCAATGACGGGGCAGCTTACCAGGCCGCCCACCACGCTGGCCAGCGCGCCTTCCATGCCCGCCACGACGATGACGATGTTGGCCTGCTGGAGCTTCGGCAGATGTTTGATGAGCCTGTGCAAGCCGGCGACGCCGACGTCGCAGATTAGCTCCGTCCGCTGGCCCATGATCTCGGCGGTGACCCGGGCCTCCTCGGCCACCGGGATGTCCGCGGTTCCGGCTGTGACAATCGGCAGCACGCTTAGCGAGGGGGGCAGTTCCTTCTGCTCTAAGACAATCGCCCGAGCCGCCTTTTCGTAACGTGCCTTGGGAAACTCCGCCGACAGCGCCTCGAAGACCTCGGGTGTGGCCCGCGTGGCAAGGACATTATTGCCCTTGGCCGCAAGGACCTCGAATATCTTAATGATGTGGTCCGTCGCCTTGCCGGGGCAGAAAATGACCTCCGGGAAACCCTGCCGGATTTGCCGGTGGTGGTCCACACACGCAAAGCCCAGCTCCTCGAAGGGCAGATGCCGCAACTCCTCGACCGCCTGGTCGATGTCGATAGCGCCGTTCCTGACCTGCTCTAATAATTTCTTTATCTGCTCGGCTCGAATATGTCACCTACCTTACCATCTGTCGTTCTGAGCGCAGCGAAGAATCTCACTTGCGAAGGCCGGATGCTTCGCCTTCGGCTCAGCATGACAAGTACTGTGTTTTAACTGCTTGCTTTCGGCTCCAAAGTCAGGTCGGCGAAGAGCCCGGCCTGGTACTTATAATACGCCAGAGAGGCTACCATAACGGCGTTGTCCGTGCAATACTGTTTTGGGGCGACCAGCAGCGTTTTCGGGGGCCTGGAGTCCTCGCACATTTGCTTTAAGGCATCGCGCAGGGGACTGTTGGCCGCGACTCCACCCCCAAGGAGCACGGTCTTTGCACCGAGCTGTTTGGCGGCCCTCTGCGTTTTTTTCACGAGGACATCAATCACCGCCGCCTGGAACGAGGCGGCGATATCGGAAATTTCCTGCGCGCTCATCGAATCGACCTTATCCTGGCCTTTCATGTTCTTTCCCCGGCAGTGGTACAGCACGGCGGTCTTTAACCCGCTGAAGGAAAAATCCAGCGACTGCGGCCCGAGCATCGAGCGTGGGAATCGGATGGCTTTCGGGTCGCCGTTGGCCGCGATCTTTTCGATACTGGGTCCGCCGGGGTAGGGCAGTCTCAGGATGCTGGCAACCTTGTCGAAGGCTTCACCTGCGGCGTCGTCAACGGTCGAGCCCAACAGCTTCGGCTCCAGAGGCGCGTGGTAATCGTAAAGGCAGGTGT
>Ga0307380_10005983_pt1 | contig 16088 bp, 17 predicted proteins | sample UN3MG_FD_202239 | JGI IMG/M metagenome (GOLD analysis project Ga0307380, IMG submission 202239) | Soil microbial communities from Risofladan, Vaasa, Finland - UN-3 | ecosystem: Environmental > Terrestrial > Soil > Coastal area > Acid sulfate soil | place: Finland: Risofladan, Vaasa | collected...
TCCGGCGGCTTGCATCCTGCCACTGTTGGCCGTGCCGCCCCATACCCGCAGGCCCTCTCCCCATGCCCATCACTCCAGCCCCCCCACCACATACTCCACCTCCGCCAGCGTCCGCTCCCTCTCCGCCAGCAGCATCGCCCGCTGCAACTCCAAGTTATACAGGTTCATCTGGTTGTCCAGCACATCCAGCAGATCGCCCCTGCCCGTCGCGTAGCTCGCCCGCGAGGCCGCATAGGCCCCCTCCGCCTGCGGCAGCAACCCCGTCTCGAGCAGCGCAAGCTGCTCCTCCGCCCGCCCGATATCGATCAACATCTCGTCGACCATCGCCGGCAGCTCGTTCCGCATCGCCTCGGCATCGCTCTCCGCCGCCCGCCGCCGCGCCTGCGCCGCCTCCACCTCCCGGTCCACCGTATCCCGCCGGCGGAACCACGGCAGGTTCATCCCCACCGTTGCCGACCACATGTCATCCCCGCTGTCCGGATTCATCTCTATTTGCTGCCGGATCATGTAGGAGAACGAAAACGCCAGGCTTGGCTCGATCCCCGACGCCGCCACCCCCTCCTCCTTCTGCGCTCGCTCCGCCCGGATCGCCATCGCCCGAAGGCCCGGGTTCGCCTCCAGCGCCCGCGCCCGGAGCGCCTCCGGGTCCGCCCCCAGCGGCCTCATCGCCAGCGCCGGCAGTCCAGGAAGAGGCTGGTCCGGCGGCCGATACAGCAAGCGGTTCAACCGCGTCGTCGCCGCCTCCCGCTCCCGCCGCTGCATCAGCACCATATCCACCATCTGCGACACTCGCACCTGCGCCTGAAAGACGTCCTGCTGCATCGCCTTCCCCGTCGCGTAGAGCCCCTCCGCCGTCGCCAGCATTTCCTTCGCCGCCTCGCGGTTCCGCTCCGCAACGCTCAGCGCCGCCTCCCGATACTGCACGTCGATATAGGCCCGCTTCACCCGGCGGATGATGTCGTTCCGCTTGTCCTCCACCTCCGCCCCCAACATCGCCGCCTCGTCCCCCTGTGCCTCCCGCATCAGCCGCCGCCGCGACCCCGGCGGAACCTCCTGCGACACCGACAGCATTACGCTGCTCATCATGTCCTGGTCGAGCTGCGCCCCGCTCCCCACCGGGATGTTCGACAGCCCCACCATCGCCATCGGATCCGGCAGCGCCCCCGCCGGCCGCACCATCGCCTCCGCCGCGCGCGCCCGCTCCTCCAGCGCCCTCAACTCCGCGCTCCGCTCCAGCGCCTCCGCCACCAGCGCCTCCAACGTCGCCGCCCCTCTCCCCGGCGGCGCCTGCTGCTCCGAACCCAGTACCGCCCCCACCACTCCGAGGAGCATCACGCCGGCCGCGACCCACAGAATAACCGAGTGCTTCATCATGGCATAGACCGCCTTCAGAGACTTCGTGCGACATGCGCGATGCCGCAGTAGTCAACCGCTTTATCCAAAGGAGGCCTACTTCCTCGCCCCACTTCTCATCTCTTGACCCCTTCACACAACAGGCCGCGAGCGCGTTCCCTCCTCCCGCCGCGCTGGCAGCCAATGACAAACCGCCCGGCGCTGCTGCGCCGGGCGGCATTCAACCATCTCCGTGAATCGGTGGTCCCGACCTTCCCTCACCCCTCCACCGTCACCACATCATTCCGCTTCAGCGATGTATCCAACCTCGCCCGCTTCCCATTCACCAGCACCCGACGAACTTCCTCATCGAACAGCCCCACCTCCCTCAGCAAATCCCTCACCCGCCCCCCGGCCGGCAGCAACACCTCTCCCCCCTCCCGGCCCACTTTCGAGTTCCTCGCCAACTTCGAGCACGGCAGAATCCGCACACGTAACATTTCCGCTACTGATGCCTCCTGTCTGCTATCGTCTCACTGCGGCCGTCGCACCGCAATGCTCTTTTTCCACGCCAGCTCCGCCACCCGCTCGTACGGAAACCACCGCACATCCTCGCCCTGCGAGGGTGGCACCGGCGCCACCGCCAGCCACCCCTCCGCATACAGCGTGATCTCCCCCTCCAGCGTCTCCCCACTCGCCAGCTTGACTTCCCCATAGCCCTTCTGGATGATCTCCACAACTCGCTCCTTCCACTCGTGCTGTGACCGCTCGGATTATACCATGCCTGCGCCCCACACTCGCCTTCGCGACCGCCGACCGGAAGGGGAATGGCAGCCGTCCGCCAATCTTAGACGCGCCGCACGCTCACAGAGTTCTCTCAGGAGGAATTGCCGTGCCCGACCGGATCATCGCCGACCTTCGCAGCGACACCGTCACCCAGGCCACTCCCGAAATGCGCCGCGCCATGGCCGAAGCCGAGGTCGGCGATGACAGCCGCGAGGGCGACCCCACCGCCCGTCGGCTCGAGGCCGAAGCCGCCGCACTGACCGGCCACGAAGCCGCCGTCTTCTGCTCCTCCGGCACCATGGGCAACCTCGTCGCCTTCCTGTGCCACCTGAGCCCCGGCGACGGCGTCATCGCCGAGCGCGACTCCCACTTCCTCCGCTACGAGTCAGGCGGCGTCTCTTGCATCGCCGGCGGCATCCCCCGCACCCTTTCCGGCTCTGCGGGCCGCCTCGACCTCGACCAGCTCGCCTCCGAGATCGACCCCGGCACCAAGCACCGCCCCCGCACCGCCCTCATCGTCGCCGAGAACACCCACAACCTCGCCGGCGGCACCTGCCTCGACTTCGCCTACATGAGCCAACTCTGGCAGATCGCCGCCGACCACGACCTCCCCGTCCACCTCGACGGCGCCCGCGTCTGGAACGCCGCCGTCGCCCTCGGCGTTCCCATCAGCGCCCTCACCTCCGGCTGCGCCTCCGTCATGGTCGATCTCAGCAAGGGCCTCTGCGCGCCCTACGGCTCCCTCCTCTGCGGCTCCGCCGACTTCATCGGCCGCGCCCGCGACCTGCGCCAGCGCGTCGGCGGCGGCGTCCGCCAGATCGGCCACATGGCCGCCGCCGGCCTCGTCGCCCTCGACACCATGATCGACCGCCTTGCCGAAGACCACGCCAAGGCCCGCCGCCTCGCCGAAGGCATCCAGGCCGTGCGGCCCGACTGCGTCGACCTCGACCTCGTCCAGACCAACATGGTCATCGTCGAGACCGCCCCCCTCGGCCTCACGGGCGTCGACCTCGCCGGCAAGCTCACCGAGGCCGGTGTCCACTGCCTCCCCTTCGGCCCCCACCGCCTCCGCCTCGTCACCCACCACGACGTCACCGCCGCCCAGACCGGCCAAGCCCTCGAAGTCATCGTCAACTCCCTTAAAGGCCTGCCGTAGCTTGAGGAGCGACCGGAGCGCTGTCGCCCGCTTGTCATCTGAGCGGAGCACTACAGAGGCGGTACAAAGAGGAGTTCGGTGGCGAGAGGACCATGAGACGAGAGGCCGGACGACTTGACGGGCAGCTAACGCACGGCTACTATAGACACGGCTGACCTCGAACAAAACCATACTGATCTAGCAGGGATACGCACCTCAGCCCATTGCGCGCCTGCTTCATGCCATCCAGAGGATCGGATGGTAGGAGGCAGGCGCGTTGCGTTTGGGGCGGGCGCCGACCGCTGGGTACGTCGTGCGCGGCAGCGCGTTCGAGGGGATGGTTCACCGGGAGATGCTGGTGCTCACACCGCAACAGGCAACACAACTGCTGGCTCGAGTCGGGGCGGTCGAGGTGCTCGATATCTCGGTGGCCGCGACCGTCAACGACGTATTCCGGGTGGTCACGCGCTCCCACGGCGTCTTCTTCATCAAGTTTCACACCGCGCGCTGGTATGCCGACCAGCCGGACACGGCGTTTGTGGCCGAACGGGAGGCGGCTGTACCCGAGTTGCTCCGGAAACGGGGCCTGCCGCTTCCATACACTGCCTGGGCCGATACCTCGAGGAGCGTCGTCTCCCGCTCAGTCTTCATCTGCGGCGAACTCGAGGGCCTTCCCGTAACCGAGGCGGCAGCGCAGTTCCCAGCGGCATCCGGTGAGATCATGCGGGCCTTGGGCCGCTATCTTCGGCGTCTCCACGAGATTGAGTTCTCGAGCCCTGGCATTCTGCATCCCCTGCACGCGAGGCGGGCGGCCGCGGCTGGCGCCATCCCCCACGTGGAGAGCTGGGACGACCACCCCATGCATCATACCGAGCACCTCCAGCGGGAAGCCCTTGCCGCGGTCGCTCGGGCCGAGGGCAGCAGATCTCTCCCCTCCGAGATTGCGGCAGAGATGGCGGCGCGTTTCGCGGGCAGTGCAGAAGTGCTTCGACCCGACTACCAGCCACCGCGTCTTACGCTGGGCAACTGCCACGCCTACCACTTCCACGTTGCCCAGACGGCACGCGGCTGGGAGGTGCAGGGCTGCTACGACTTCGAGGCCGTGTCTGCGGGGGACGCGACCATCGATCTGGTGGAGCTGGAGGTGACACTCACGCCGGCGCTGCGTTCGTTCAGTTGGCGGGAGCCGTTCTTCGCAGGCTACGGCCGCCGCCCCGCACTCCATGGCTATGCACTTCGACTCGTCTACTACCTGCTGTGCGAGCTCGACAACCCGCACACCAAACAGATTCCAGATCGCGACTGGCTGCACGAGCGCTGGCTCAGGTTGCTGGGAGCAAGAACGTGGGATGAGCTGACATGGTATCCGGTCGCCGAGGACACCTAGCGGCTCCCGCCGCGTGGCCCCAGCTGCTTGACAGCGTCAGGACCGAGTTGGAGGCAGCTTCGGAAGGTGACGGTCGGTCGCGCGACAGTGGGTGCGGATGACCACGCGAAGATGGGCGGAGCCGATCCGACGGAGGTCAGTGATATGACAGCGAACAAGGACGAGCCGGATCCGCTGCAGGGCCACACGAGGGAGTGGCCCTCCACGCCCTACAGCGATGAGGCGCGGGTGGCGGAGCCGCCGATGGAGGGGTCGTGCTGCATCGCGCTGTTCGGCGACTGCACGGTCGATGTGGGCATGCCACCGGCGATGCGACCGGAGAGCCACCTCGCGGTTCGGCTCCGCCGGGCCTTCTCGGGGCAGCCGTTCGTGATCCGCAACTTCGGCGACAGCGGCGGAACTGCGGGCGATCTTCTCAATCCCGGCCGCCTGGGGGAGGCCCTCGCCGACCTCCCGCGATTGGATATCGCGTTCGTGCGCTATGGGATCAACGACCGGAGGCGGGATGGCATCCCGCTCTGTGTCAAGAATGTGAGGTCGCTCTGCCGCCGCCTTCGACGCCGCTACGCGAATGCAGCGCTGGTCATCGAGACCGGCATCTGGGTGCACCATCCCAGGCACTACCTGTACGATAGGAATTCACGCCTCGCACCCCTCTATGAAGCGATGCGCGGGCTCGCCGCGGAACAAGGCTATCCGCTTGTGGACGTGTTCGAGAAGATGGAGGCGGAAACGAAGAAGGGCAACTGGGACCTCCGCGTGCGCGGCCTGCCGGACCGCGAGCACGCGATCCTCGATGACTCCTTCGACCAGTTCTTCGCGGATGACCCCGCGTTCTTCACCAACATCCATCCGAACTCTCGTTGTCTGGGCTTGATCGCGGACTGGGAGGTGGAGAAGCTCAGAGAGCTGTTCGGCGACACGCTGCCGGGCCCGGCGACGGGCAACGGCAGGTGCTCCGGAGAGGCCGCTCCGTGACCGTGGAGATCAGGGCCGCCGCGCTCGCAGAGCGCCCGGCCGTGCAGCAACTGGTCGACCTGGCCTTCGACGCGGAGAGCTACGGGCCGAGTCTGCGATCTCCCTCCCCCTCCGTCGGTCAGTCACATCTGGATCCCTATGACCGCCCGGAGAACACGAGGGTGCTGTTGGTGAACGGGGAGATCGTGACCACGGTTCACCTCCTCGCGCGGCGCGCCTACGCGTCTGGAGCCACGGTCGGCGTCGGCCTGATCTCTACCGCCGCCACCCACCCCGCGCACCGACGACGGGGCTACCTTCATCTCCTCCTGGCGGAGACGGAACAGCGGATGAGGGAGAGAGGTCTCTGCTACGCGGTGCTGATGGGCCGCTTCGGCTACTACGGCGGATCGCTGGGGTGGCATTGGTGCGATGAGCAGCGGCGCGCGCTTCGCCGCGTGCGCCTGGCTCCTGCCATCGAGTGTGCTGGCCTCTCTCTGGGAGAGGCCACGGCAGAGTACGTGCCCTTCCTCGCCGACCTCTACGAGAGCCGCTATGGCGCGCGCTTCGGCCCCGTCGTCAGACCCTCTGAGTACTGGCGGCGCTGGTCGCTACGCCGGCCGGAAGAGGGCGTCTACGTGGTCGTCCGCGAGGCCTCGCGAGGACTCGGCTACTTCCACTTCGGGTCGGGAGTTGACGAAATCGGGTGGGAGCGGAAGTTGCCGGGCGCATCGGAGCGCGTGTTTCTGGGGGCCTCTGCCTGGGCCGCGGGACAGGGGGCATCACAGGTCTCCTTCTGGCTCGCCGAGGAAGATGAGCCCGCGCGGAACGGGTTGGAGGCTGCCTTCGGGGAACTGCCGACCACCTTCGTCGGCCCGCAGGGACAGCCGGTGTGCGACGGTACCCCGGCGCGCTTCTTGCCGGCGCGCTCTCCGGACGAGTCGGGGGTGATGGTGAAGTACCTCTCCCCCGGTCCCGGGCCGCTCGCGCAGGTGGACAGCACCGACGCCCTCACACAGTGCATGGCAGCGGATAGCTGGACGATGTTCGATGGAGACATGGTCTGACCATAGGAGCCGAGGATGAGTATGATCATTACAGACGCCGCGCAGATCACGACCGACTGGCTTAGCGCCGTCCTTCGCAAGCATGGGTGTCTCTCTTCCGGTCGTGTTGTCAGCCTTGACCAGTCGTCTCACCCGACGACGACCTCGACCGTCGTGTGGCTGCGTGCGACCTACTCAGAAGACGCGCCTGACTCCGCGCCGGCCCGGCTATTGCTGAAGATGTCCAAGCCGGGGTTCCATCCCCAATTCGGCCAGAACGAGGTGGAGTTCTACCGACGGGTCGCGCCAGCGATGCAGCATCCGCCGGTGGTGCGATGCTATGACGCCGCCTACTCGCCTGAAACTAAGAGGTCTCACCTCCTTCTGGACGATCTGTCCGCCAGCCACGCCGAGGTGGACTCGCGGCCGTCACCTCCCCGAGAGACATGCGAGCGTGTCATGGATTGTCTGGCCCGCTTCCATGCCTTCTGGTGGGAGCACCCGCGGCTCGGTAAGGACATCGGGTCAGCTCCGGAGCCCCCCGACGTCGCCGGCATGGAGGAACACCTCGCGGGCTTTATCTCCTTCCTGGGCGACCAGCTCCCCCTCGACAAGCAGCGCATCTATAAGAGGGTCGTGTCCACCGCGCTGGACCGATGGCACCGCCGCTTCGCCGAAAAGCGCACCCGGCCCAACGACGGCCTTACAGTGATCCACGGTGACGCTCACTTCGAGAACTTTCTCCTGCCGCGGGAGGCGGAGCAGGACCGCCTCCGCATCATTGACTGGCAGTTCTGGAATGTGAGCGCGGGGCCGCAGGACCTGGCGTTCATGATCGCCCGGAACTGGACGCGGGAGGAGAGGCGCCTGCTGGAGATGGACCTCGTGCGCCGTTACCACGACGGGCTGCTCCGCCACGGAGTCGAGGGATATTCGTGGGAGGACTGCTGGCGAGACTATCGGGAGCAGTCCATCGAGAACGTGCTGATCCCGATGTGGCAGTGGCAGGGACAGCTTACGCCGGAGACCGATTGGGATGGCCTCGAGAAGGCCTTCGACGCGTTCGAGGATCTGGAGTGCGAGGAGTTGCTGTGAAGGTGAGAGCCATGCCTTCCGGGGAGGGCGAGGCAGATGGGGAAAGACGCGAGAGCATACCTTGAGCAGCACATCATCCCGCTGATCGCGGGACCCCAGCTGGCCGATCTCCGGCGGAGCTGCAACGGAGGTTCAGGAGGGAGTTCGCGGAGCGCGCGATACGCGATAAGCAGAGCTTGACGGCCGGGGCACTGCTGACTAACATACAAAATGGCTGACCTCGGACAAAACCATACTGCTCTAGCAGGGATACGCACCTCAGCCCTTGACGCGCCTGCTTCATGCCATCCAGAGGATCGGATGGTAGGAGGCAGGCGCGTTGCGTCTTGCGTAGCAGTGCTGACAGCACCGACAACGGGAGGGACGCCGGGTGTACGCGCAGCGGCACCCCGAGCATGCGACAAGGAAAGGGAGTGATGGTGCAGTTGTCTCGATACCAGGGTCTGGGCCAGTTTGGCCGGGCCTACCAGATCATGCTGGAGAACAGCCCGGACCCGCCGTGCTCGGTCGAGGGAGTGTGGACGCGGCAGATGATCCGGCTCTGCCCGGAGACGGTCGCGTACCTGTACGCGGAGTACACACTAACCGAATTGCGGTACGAGCGCGGGTCCAGGCAGGAACTGGAGCAGTACGTGCAGGCGGCGACGGCCGGGTGCAGGACGGACGAGGACAAGATCGCCGGGATCGTCCGGTTCTGCGCCAAACTCCAGGAGCGTGCCACCGATGACCTCGATAAGATGCGCTTCGGCGGGATGGAGGAGGAGATCATCGCGCGGGGGTCCGACTGGTGCCCCGAGATCGCCCGCGTCGGCTGCGTCCTGTTCCAGATAGCGGGCCTGCCGGCGCGGCTGGTGATGTTGCTCAACCTGGCGCAGGCTTACAGCGGGCATGTCCTTACCGAGGTGTACCGCCGCGGCGCATGGGGAACGGTGTGCCCGCAGACCGATTGTATCTACCTGCATCCCGACGGCCGCCCTGCCTCCACCTGGGATCTCCAGAACGACTCGGCGTTGATCGAGGCGCATCAACTCGAAGGAAGACGCAGCTACACCACGGTTGGGCAGTTCACGGGGGCGGCCATTGCCAACTACTTCGTCTGGGAGTGGAGGCAGTACCAGTACCCCGTGAGTCCCATCAACGACTACTACCGGTCCATACTTGAGATGTCGTTACATGCCTGGCCCGGTGGACTGCGATGGTTGCATGGAGAGGACCAGGCGTGACGTTGCCTTCAGCACCTCGCGCTACTGGAGTAACAGGATGACGTCGGTGGAGACAGATCGAGAACGGCTGCATAGGTGGCTGCGCCGGTGCCTGGGGCAGGAGCAGCTTCAGCTGGAGAGCTACCGGAGCCTTCCTGGGTATTCGGACTGCGAGCTCGTGGCCTGCGAGACCGATCTAGGCACGGTGGTGCTAAAGCGCTATGCTCCCGGCTTCGTGGACTATTCCGGCCTCGGTCCGGTCGCTACCGCACGGAAACACCTGCTGGTGCTGCAGGAGCTGCCCGCCCTCGGCGTGCCCACTCCACGCCCTCTCGGCTTCGCCGCGCAGGGGGAGGAGGCCGCGCTGGCGATGGAGTGGATCGAGACAGAGCCGCTGACCCCGGCTGACCGCCTCGAAGCGGCGCGGGTGCTGGCGCGGCTGCATTCCATCTCTCTCACCGACCTCAGCGAAGAACTCGCCGACTTGGTGACCCGGTCAACCCCGAATCGCGGCCGCCTGGGAGAGGTGTCCGGCGAGCCGCCCCTGCGGGAGACGACGCTGCAGCATGGGGACTACTTCTCCGTCAACTTCGCAGCGGCAGGGGATACCGTGCGCATACTCGACTGGGACTTCTTCGCCTGCGGCGACCCGATGTGGGACCTGGCGTTTCTGCTCAAAGCGGACGCGCGCAAGGAAGACCGCGAGGGGATTGACATCGAGGCCGTCACCCTCGCGTATCATGAGGTGCGCCCTTTGGACTCCGCCCGACTCGACTGGCACCTGGACTGCTTCCAGGCCTACTGGCGGAAGCGAGGCCAAGATGCCTGACCCAACGATGAACCGGAGGAAGACCACATGATACCTTGCGATGATACCGAGATGATGCTGGACTTCTGCCACCGCGACCACTTGCGGTATGGCGAACTGATCAGCGGCCTGGCGCCTTCCCCGACTGCGCTGGATGAGCTGATGGAGCGCTACTGGGTGGACGACGGGCATCTCGTGGACCGCGGCCAGGAGGCGAGCGAGCCAGAGGTCCACAAGCAGTACTACGTAGATTCACGGGAGAACCCCTCCCTGCTCGCGTGCGTCAGCGGCGTCAAGCCGCACCTCAAGCTGCGACTGGAAGGAGAGCTTCAGAGCACGAACGACCAGGAACTGCGGGCGTGGATTCGCCAACTCGCTCCCGTCGGCGTTGCCACCACGCGCGAGGATATCAAGCGTTGTCTGTCCGAGGAGCTTGGCGTTACAGACTGGGCTGAGGCCGGTCAGTATACCGTTACGGCCGAGGACTTCAAGCCGAGAATAGTCCACCCGGTGCGGCGCCTATCTCCGGCCGACCGGCCGCTATGGCGGCGTTTCGTCGAGGGGAATATGGATGACTCGATGGTCAGCGGCCGGAACGGCTGCGGATCGGTCGTGCGCGATTTCGAGTTCATGTGCATGGGACTGCCCGTTGATTACTACGTTACCGAGAAGGGCGGCGAAATCGCGGGAGTCGTGAGCATCGGCCCCAGCACCGACCGCTGCGACTGCGTCGGCGCGCTCTTCGTTGCCCCCGAGCATCGCCGCCAGGGATTCGGCCGGAGTCTCCTGTCGGCGGCCGTACAGGATATTCTCGCGCGGGGCCGACAGCCATTCTACTTCGCGGGGGGTGATCCGGGACCTCTCCTTCCCCTGCTTATCGGCCTCGGCTATCGTCTCAACTCAAGCTTCTATTCCAATGAGCGTTATTGGTGGTACGATTGGGTTCTGGCGCAGGAGGGCTGATCGCTCGCCATGCCCGTGGCTCCTGTCCCGGCCATTGATCCGCGCCATCTTCGGACAGTTTTCGCCGCGTCCCCCTTCCCGGAAGAGGCTATTGAGGCGCCCGCTTTCCGCTTTGGGGCAGGCCGGGAGATGGCGATCCCGCCAGAGGCGGGCAGGTCGAATCGATAAGGAGACGATTTCCGGTCGCCCACCAACTCACCGACCCCTGCAGGATTAATTGCCCCAAATTGGGAATAATAGACGTGCAGCGACCCGTGTCGTTCCAGCGATCTGCCGCCCATGCGCGAACTGAGGATAACCGACGATCTCGACCTTCTCTTCCTGGCGCTCCCCCCGCGCGTCGTCTCCAGCCTGCGAGACATCGACCGCCGAGAGGAGCTCCTCGAAGTCGTCCTCGACCTCGGCCGCGAGCCCGAAGCCCGCTTCCCCGGCGAAGCCGTCAGCCTCTCCGACGAGCCCGTCGGCGCCGAGGACGTCGACTACGTCGTCTCCCGCGTCGGCGACTTCACCGACGACAACCGCGCCGGCATCGAGCGCACCCTCCACCGCATCTCCGCCATCCGCAATCGCCAGGGCCGCGTCATCGGCCTCACCTGCCGCATCGGCCGCTGCGTCTACGGCACCGTCGACATCATCCGAGACGTGGTGGAGACCGGAAGGTCCATCCTCCTGCTGGGCCGCCCCGGCATCGGCAAGACGACCAAGCTCCGCGAGGTCGCCCGCATCCTCGCCGACGAACTCGACAAGCGCGTCGTCATCGTCGACACCTCCAACGAGATCGCGACATCCCCCATCCCGGCATCGGCCGCGCCCGCCGCATGCAGGTCCCCCGGCCCCACCTCCAGCACGCCGTCATGATCGAAGCCGTCGAAAACCACATGCCCGAGGTCATCGTCATCGACGAAATCGGCACCGAGGCCGAAGCCCTCGCCGCCCGCACCATCGCCGAGCGCGGCGTCCAGCTCATCGGCACCGCCCACGGCAACACCCTCGACAACCTCATCGTCAACCCAACCCTCTCCGACCTTGTCGGCGGCATCCACGCCGTCACCCTCAGCGACGAAGAAGCCGCCCGCCGCGGCACCCAGAAAACCGTTCTCGAGCGCAAGGCCCCTCCCACCTTCGACGCCGTCATCGAGATACTCGACATCAACAAGCTCGCCATCCACCACGACGTCTCCCAGGTCGTCGACGCCTACCTGCGCGGCTTCGTCACCGCCCCCGAGATCCGCCAGCTCAAGCCCGACGGCGTGGTCGAAGTCATCGCCGGCCAGGAATCCTACACCCACCCCGACTTCGTCCCTCCGCGTCTCAGCACCGATCGCGTCGCCGAAGCCGCCATCCCCTACGGCCGCGTGCTCCGCATCTTCCCCTATGGCATCAGCCGCAACAAGCTCGAGCGCGCCCTCCACGACCTCGGCCTCCGCGCCCAGATCGTCAAGCAGACCGACCAGTCCGACGTCGTCCTCACCCTCAAAGCCCACTACCGCCGCGACGCCGGCAAGTTCCAGGACGCCGTCGCCTCCGGCATCCCCGTCCACGTCGTCCGCTCCAATACCTACCAACAGATCCTCGGCGCCCTCCGGGAGGTCTTCAACCTCTCCCGCATCTCCGCCGAAGAGCGCGCCCTCCAGGCAGCCCAGACCGCCATCGAGCACGTCCTCCAGACCTCCGAGCCCGTCGAGCTCTCCCCCCAATCCCCCTACCTGCGCCGCCTCCAACACCAGCTCGCCAACCAACACCAGCTCCACTCCCAAAGCGTCGGTGTCGAACCCTCCCGCCGCCTCCGCATCAGCAAGTAGCTCTCCCGCCCGCAAGGTGGTATAATCCCGCTGAGGAAACCCGCCATGCGTTACCCCGTGATTCTGACGCCCGATCTCGAGGACGGCGGCTTCGTCGCCGAGTGCCCCGCTATACCTGGCTGCATCAGCGAAGGCGACACGGTCGAGGAAGCCATCGCCAACATCCGAGATGCCATTGAGGGCTGCCTCGCCGTCCTGCGAGAGCAAGGCCAGCCCCTCCCGCCCCCGACGGACTCCCTCCTTGCCTCCGTCGAGGTGACGGCCTAATGCCGCGGCTGCCTGCCCTTTCCGCCCGCGAGATCGTCAGAGCATTCGGGAAGGCCGGTTACTCACAGCAGCGTCAAACAGGCAGCCATCTCATCCTCTACAGTGCTACGCGCAGCCAAACCCTCTCAGTGCCCAACCGCAATCCGGTAAAGCGCGGAACGCTTCGTGCCCTGATCCGCCAAGCCGGTCTCAGCATCGACGAGTTCCGCGGCTTGCTGCATTGATCTGCCACTCATTCCCCGCTCCACCCACCACCCACGACCCACCACCCACCACGCTTCACTCCCCCCATGTCACGATTGCTGGACAAACGTTCCGCCACCCGACAAGGAAGGGGTTCCGGAGAGTCTAATCCCGCCCTCGTGCACGTGACGCCCCTTCCGAGCGGGCGAGTCGACACACTGGAGGCAACGAAAGTGAAACTGCAAACCTGGCTGTCGCTTGTATGTGCGCTGGCGTTTCTCACCATCACCGCCGGCCTCGCCGGCGCCGCCCCCTCCTTCTTCGGCTACACGGGCCTCATCCGGGTGCCCACCGCTGACGCGCTCAGCGACAACGAGTTCAACGCCGGAGCCTTCTTCATCAACCGGGATGAACTCGACGACCCGGACGTCTACACTGGCAACTTGGGCGTCGCTGATGACGTCGAGGTCGGTATCTCTGTCATCCGGCGCGGCTCGGGCTCCGATGACGTGTTCGTCAACGGCAAGTACAACTTCCAACCCGGTGCAGACGGCAAGCCCGCGCTCGCCGCCGGCATCATCGACCTGGCCAGCGAAGTTGACGCTACTGTCTACTTCGTTGGCAGCAAAGGTTTCGGGAAAGTGTACGAGACCCAGTTCGGGCCTCTCCACGCCGGCGAGTTCCACGTCGGCTTCGGCGGCGGCCAGCTCGACGGCATCTTCGGTGCCCTCAACGCCAACCTCGGGCCGACCGCGAAGCTCATGCTCGAGTACGACACCGAGGACTTCAACCTGGGCGCCCGCTTCCTCGTCGGTCGGCAGTTCAACATCGACGTTGCGCTCTTCGACTGGAGCGACCTTGGAGTCGGCGTGAGCTACACCCAAGGATACTGACCTCGCCCCTCCTAGGGTTGTCGCATAGAGAGGCAGGCCGCCCGGCCTGCCTCTTGCTTTGGCCCGCTCACGTCATGCCGAGCGCATCGAGGGACCCAACACTGCTCAGCCCGTGCTTGCCACGTTTTGTTGCTTCGGTAGCTTTAGTCGCCTCCGGCGACTTGCTGCCGAAGCCATTGACATCGCAGGGCAGGGACCCCTGGGCGCCTCCGGCGGCTCCTCCTCCCGCCCCGCCCGTTCCGGGTACCGCAGGCTTCAGCGTGCCCCCGTCACCATCCCCTCGCGAACGCTCCCACGATGTCTTGGCCGTTGGGGAGGGTTTACCCGCCGGCCGTGTGGAGGGGGAAGAATCGTGAATTGGGTTCCGGAGCTTGAATCCCGGAACCCAAGTCGTTCAAGGGAGGAGCTTGTCCTGAGGCGCAGCCGAACGGATCCCTCCCCCCTCGAAGCGCATCCCACGTGTCGCAACGCTGATCTCAGATAGGACAGGCGCCCGGCCTGTCGGCCGGCCGTCGTCGTTCGTAGGGGCGCACAGCTGTGCGCCCAACCGTTGTCGTTTGCCGTTCTGCCGCACGTCCCCCGTTCTTGGTGGGACACCCGCCCCGTCTGTCATCCCCCTCGAAGCGCATCCCACGTGTCGCAACGCTGATCTCAGGTAGGACAGGTTCCCAACCTGTCAGCCGTTGTTCGTTATCGGTGGCCCAGGCCTGCCCTGAGCCTGCCGAAGGGTCTCCAACCTGTGAAGGCGGCGCAACCGCCTCCCCTCACTCGCCCCGCACGCGCGCCCCCTGTGGGAGCCTTGGTCGCCTCTGGCGACCCCGTCCCCGGGGCGACCCCATCCGCGTTCATCCGCGGCTCGACCTGCCCTTCCGGGTACCGCAGGCTTCAGCCTGCAGCCGTAGCGGTCTTGGTGGCACAGGTTTTCAACCTGTGAACGCGGCCCAGCCGCCTCCCATCGCGCGCCCTATCTGTCATCCCGCGGGAGCGAAGCGACCGAGGGACCTCAACACCCGCCGCGCACCCAACTTTACCCGCCGGCCGTCTGGCGGGCCCTCCGCCCTACGCGCCCTCCTCCTTGCCCTCCTTCAACCCCTCCAACACCCCCACCGCCTCCACCAACGCCGGCCACTCCTCCGGCTTCTCCCCCGTCTCCTTCAGTAGCCGCACCGCATTCCTCACAACCATCATCAACCGCCCCGCAAACACCCGCGGCTCCTCTCTCGCATAGGGCAAAAGGATCCCCAGCGCCTCCTCATAGGCCTGCCGCGCCTGCGCCCGCTCCCCCAGGTCGCTCAGCACAGTCCCCAGGTTGTTCAGGGTCATCGCGACATCGGGCGCGAAGGCGGCCGGCTCCGCCTCCGCCAGCTCCCTATAGATCCCCAGCGCCTCCTCATAGGCCTGCCGCGCCTGCCCCCGCTCCCCCAGGTCTCTCAGCACATTCCCCAGGTTATTCAGGGTCGTGGCCACATCGGGTGCGAAGGCGGCCGGCTCCGCCTCCGCCAGCTTCCTCCGGATCCCCAGCGCCTCCTCAAAGGCCTGCCGCGCCTGCGCCCGCTCCCCCGGCCGCTTCCTCACTCTCGCACACCAAGGGAGCGTCTGTCAAGGGCGGCCCAGGCTAAGTAAGGCCCGACGAGGAGGGAGATAGGTTCGTTCCCAGCGCAGCAGTTCCTACCAACCGCTGGTATGGATATGGTATACTATCACGGCCCTGGTCAGAGGACTGGCGGCCTACTAGCTGCAACAGGGGGGAATAGCCGATGAGTCCGCGAGCCGTGCGCGGTCCCATAGAGACATTGCGCTTTCTCGTGACTGCCAAGACCCACCCCCTTCCCAGCACGAAGTATCGTGAGACCGTCTGCACCGCGGGCATCACCGAAGAGGGAAAGTGGGTGAGGATATATCCCGTGCCGTTTCGATATCTGGATGGCCCGCAGCTCTTTCGCCTTTACGACTGGGTCGAAGTGCCCGCGCGGAAGAGGCCTTGGGGAAGTGACAAGCGCAAGGACAACTGGGCTCCCGCGGGCGAGTTCCAAGTAATCAGGCACGTCGGCACCCAGGACATGTGGGCGGAAAGAAAGCGCCTGCTGCTACCCCGTGTCGTGCCCTCTCTGGAATGGCTGCAAGAGGAGTACGAGCGGGACGGAACGTCTCTGGGGCTCATCCGACCTGCGGAAGTGCTGGACGTGGTCGTTGAGGCGGACGATTCAGAGTGGACTCCCAAGCAGCAGGCCG
>Ga0307380_10005985_pt1 | contig 16084 bp, 19 predicted proteins | sample UN3MG_FD_202239 | JGI IMG/M metagenome (GOLD analysis project Ga0307380, IMG submission 202239) | Soil microbial communities from Risofladan, Vaasa, Finland - UN-3 | ecosystem: Environmental > Terrestrial > Soil > Coastal area > Acid sulfate soil | place: Finland: Risofladan, Vaasa | collected...
CCGCCGGCGATGGCCGTGACCGGCGTGCACCAGGCCGAGGCCGAGGACTGGAACCAGTCGCCCATTGAGCAGACGCGCACCCGGTAGTTCACCGCCGGCGTGAGCCCGTGCCAGATCTGCTGCATCTTCACCGGCGACGCGGCAAAGGTGCTCTCGGCGTGCTCGTAGGAGATCGGCTCGCCGCTGGTGGGGTCCAGGGGTTCGAGGAGGAAGCGGTAGCCGGCCGCCGCCGGCCCGAGCGTGAACGCCCCGGAGGCAGGCGCATCGTCCGCGTCAAAGGTCAGCGTGTCGACCGTGTTCGAGACCACCAAATAGGTCCTATCCGTCGAATCGGTCATATACTGCCCCGCCCACTCGTTCGTCGTCCAGGTAAACTCGGAGCTGCTCTTCGTGAACGTGTTGCCGCTGGCCGTGCCCGTTCCGGTATCCCCGAACTTCGCCAGGATGTAGGCCTGGCGCATGCTCGGATAGCCGGCGACGTCGTCGGCGACCGCGCGCAGCGTGTCCTCGAACGCGGTGGTCAGGCGAAGCCGAGTCGGCGCCGGCGGCGCCACCTGGCGCGTGAGGATCTCCTGCCCGTCGATGAGCGGATTCATCAGCGTGTCGTCGATCCGCAACCAGACCCGGTAGTCCTCGGCCATCACCAGGATGGAGTCGTCCACCTGGAATTTGTAGAGCTTCATCCGGGCGTCGGTCTGCACGAACTGGCTTTCCTTCACGACGACCAGCTCGTAGTCGTCTTCCTGCCAGACCTGGCTCTCGACGCCGGTCAGCCAGTGCTTCCGCACTCCGTCCTCATCGGCCGAGTCGGAGAGCTTCCACTCCAGGTAGATGATGTTCGCTTCGCCGGCGACGTCGTCGAGCGTGACGACCTCGGGGTCAGGCCGATAGATGCGCTCGGCAATCTTGAAGGCGAGACAGCCGGCGATAGTGACCTCGGTCAGGTCGTCCGGGTCGTAGGTGGCGGCGGCCGCGCCGAGCAGGTCCTTCACGATCCCGGTCCCGTCGCCGGTCAGAGCGATGAGCCGGAGCTTGATCGCGGACTCGAGGGAGTCGCGCTGATAATTCAGATCGCGAACCTGCGGCTTGGTGCCGGAGAAGGGGTTATAGCGGTTCATGGGGCCTCCAGGGAGGAAAGGTTGAGGTTGAGGTTGAGGTTGAGATCGAATCCGGACTTGACCTTAACCTTAGCCTCGACCTGTTTTTTCACAGGATCGCCTCGTAGTAGGCGGCGCTCGGGTAGCGGACGTAGGCGCGGGTATGGGCGGGTTTGGTGCGGCGGATGATGTCCTGGACCTCGGACTTGGAGTACTCGGCCGAGCCGGTGAGGGTGAGGTAGAAGACGAAGTACTCTTCTTCGGAGTCGTAGACCCGGGTGCCGCGGACGGCGCGAGGGTCGGACTGATCGGACGGATCGGACTCATCGGACGAGGCGAAATCGAAGAGGTGGCTGAGCTGGTTTTCGGGGACGGGGCAGGCGTCTTCGGCGCTCAGCAGGACCCAGGACTGAGGGTCGCCGGCCAACTCCTCGAGGAGTTCGACTTCCAGGCCGGTGCGCTCGAGCTCGCGGACCATTCCGCTCGGCGTGCCGTAGGATTTAACGTCGCTCGGGAACAGGATCAACCGCGCCTCGAACTCGAACCAGGTCTCGGTCGAGCGCTTGTAGAGGCCGCGCGAGACGCCGAGGAGGTAGAGGTCGTCCATTCGCTCCTCGGACGGATTGGTCGGATCGGACGGATCCACGTAATAGTCGGGGAAGGCCGAGGGATAGGCACGGTTGGCCAGGCCGCGAGCAGCGAGGAGTTTGCCCGTGTCGAGCGCGAGGTCGGCGTCGTCGCCGATGGCGCGGCAGATGGACCAGATGAGCGACGGGAGACCGGTGGTCGGAGAGAGCTTGGGGGCGCGCTTGAGGAACTGGGGGAGAAAGCTCCACAGACGATCAGCAGTAATCAGGAGAGGACTCCCGGAGAGAACATCCACAGATTACACAGATTACGCAGATTGCCCGGGCAGAAGACGAAGGACGAAGGACGAGGGACGGTCCGCGACGTTACCACGATATGCCGTAGTAGCTGCGGGTGGCATCGAAGAGCTGAATATCCAGCCTCCCCAGCAGCAGCGTCTCCGTCGCATCCGCCGTCACGTTCGCGCTCGGCGTCGCGATCCGCAGGTCGTCCAGCCCGGCCACGTCCGAGCAGGCGGCGAGGAGCTGGAACAGGATCAGGTCCTCGCCCGGCGCGAGGCCGGCGAAGAAGGTCTGCACCGCCGCCGCGACCGCGGTCCTGCCGGCGGCGAACGTGTAGCCGGTAGCAGGCCGGAGCAGGATGCTCACGTCGACCACGGCGCCCTCGGGCTGCTCGACGTAGAGCCGGGTGCAGAGCGGCCGGCGGAGCGGGTCGTCCAGGTACGCCTGGACCGCGCTGATCAGCGTGGCGGAACCGGGGACGAGCTTGCCGGTGGAGTCCTTCGACCAGACGTACAGGACCACCGAGCCGGGGCCCCGGCCGCCCTCTTGAAGCCTGGCCTCGGCCACGCCGCGGACGCGCAGTGCGACCGAGCGGAAGTAAGCCTCAATGCTGCCGGCCGCGGACTCGTAGGGCGCCAGCATTGCACGCTGGCGATACGACTCTTCGTCCTCCGCGGGCTGTCCTCCGGTCGCGGCCGCCAGGTTGATGGTGGCCGTGATGCCGGCGACGCTCTGGGGCAGGAAGGCGATGCGGCCGGCAGGGACGTTGCCGGCGACTCCGGTCTCGCGGCAGGTGATGGCCACGGTGACGGTCGTGGCGCCGGCGGGAATGATCGCGGCCACGTCGGTCGTGAACTCGACCTTCGGATCCACCGCCGGATCGGTAGTGACCAGCGTGCCGGCGGGGACGGTAGAACCGGCTGAACCGGTGAACTGTTGAAGAGTGCAAGTGGCGGCCTGAATCTCTTTGTCGTCGACGCCAAGCTCCAGCCCGCGCCAGCGCAACGCCGGATCCCGCGCGGTCGAAAGGAACAGATCGGCGTACATGCCATCCAGCCGGAACCACACCTCCTGGAACAGCACCGCCGCCGATTCGAGCAGCGACCTGATGTCCGCGCCGATGTTCCAATCCGTGACCTTCGCATAGAGGCTGAGGAATTTCGACTCAAGGCGACTGTAAAGCTCAGTGGCGGTTTTCAAGGGGCCTCCTGTCCGAAGCTGTAAGCTGTTAGCTGTAAGCCGTTAGCTGTTCTCATGGTAGCGCCAGCGGAAACGGGAATATCAGATTGCTGATCACGTCCCCGGTTATCGTCCTCACGCTCGCGGTAATCGTGAGAGTGCGGGAACTCTGCTGACTGGTCACGCTCAGGACCTCAGCCACTCTCGGCTCGGCCAGCAGGACGTGCCTCAGCTTATTGCAGAGTTCCTGGACGTTGTCCGGCGACATCGGCACGCCCACCTCATCCGGCAGCCCCGCGCCGTACTCCGGGTGCATCAACAGATCCCCGGCCGACGTGACCACGCGGTGCCCGAGCGCCTGCCGCAGCGAATCCGCCTCGGACAGCAGCTTCAAACGTCCATTCTCCACCGCCCAATCCCCGTCCTCATCGTAAGCCACCGTCGTCCCCAAAAAGTACCGCATCAGGCGAAGTGAAAAATCATAAGGGGAAATTCCAAAGTCCGGACTTTGCCATTTCCACTTTCCCCTTTCCCCTTTCTCTCACGCATACCGCCTGGCTTGGGCTTTGAGTTCGGTCGGCAGCACCCGGATTATCGCCCGGGCAAGCGCGCGGACGTCGTAGTCGAGAGAACCGGTGGCCACGAAAGCGGGCAGGTTTACCGTCACATGAGATCCCGGGGCGTGGTAAGCGCCGCCGCCGCGTGGCAGGACGTGCTCGCCAGCGTGGACCAAAGCCAACCCGGTGCGGCGGACCGGGCCTCCGGAGGCGAAGGAGCCGGAAAACGGGACCACGGTCGGCATAATGGGCGCGAGGTTCAAGGTCGAACCCAGAGCGCCCGGCGCCGGCGGACCTACGAAGCCTGGCTCCGCGGTCGCGCCGAGGTGGGTCCAGTGCGGATACTGCGGACCGGCGGACTTGGGCTGGGTCAGAGCGCGAATAACCTCAGCGTCGCTCGGGATGCCGAGTTTCTGGCGGATCCAATGACCGACCGTGTACGCGGCGGCAGCCTGCAGCGCCGCCACGCCGATCGCGGCGATGATGATGCCGGCGAACGCCGCCACTCCGCCGGCAGCGCCGATGATGCCGGCGACGCCGGCCGAAGCCGCACCGGTGACGCCCGCGCCGGCAGCCCCGGTCGCAACGCCGCCGCCGGCGGCCGCGAGCGCGGCAGCAAGTTTCTGATTGAGGCTGAAAAGTTGGATAGCTGAAATGGCAGTCATGCCGGGGCCGATGACTTTGCCTGCCTCAGCGCCAAGGCCGAGCGCGCCGGCGCCGCCGGCGAGGAAGGTCTTGAAGATGCCGGGCGCGCCGGTCATGGTCTGGAGCATCCCGCCGACCGCCCGGTCGAAGCTCTTGACGATCGGCAACGCCCCGGACCCCAACATCTCTTTGAACTCCTCAACCCGGCCGTGCAGGCGCTTTTGCACGCCATCCCAGGTGTTCATCTGGTCCGCAGCCTGGCGCTCGACTCCGGTGAGGTCTTTGCCGGCGAGACTCTGGGCCTTGACCTTGGCGGTGAGCTGGTCCATGTGGGTGAGGAGGAAGCTGATCACCGGCGCTGCGTCGCCGAAGGACGAGTTCAAGAGGTCGAACTGCGCCCTTGCATCGGTAGCGCCGAGCGCGACCAGGCGCTTCTGTATCTCAGTCAGGAAATCAATGGCGTTGCCGGTCCGTGCGGTCGTCGGATACCAGGCGGCGAACTGCTCGGGGTTGTTCTGTCTGCTCTCGGACATTTTGTCAAAGAGCTGCATCATCCCCATCGCGAATCGGGGCCCGGCGCCGGAGGCGCCCAGCATGGCGATAAGCCCGAGCACGGTTTCGAGCGACTGCCCCGCGCCCGCTGCCTTGACCGCGAACGTGCCGAGAATCGAGCCGAGCTCGTCGGTATCGCCGCCGGCCGACTTGAGCGCCGTCGAGACTTCGGAGGCGATGACGCGGAATTTGTCCTGTTCGGTATTGACGCCGGTGATGGTGTTGCCGAACTGCTGATACAGGGTCGCGACGATGTCGGTCGACGTCGCGAGCGCCATCTGGCGGGCAGCGGAGAGAGTCGCGGCGACACCGACGAGATCCATGCCTCTGGCGTAGTCGTCGAGCCGGCCGCCGGCAGTGCTGATCGCGCTTGAGACTTCCGCGCTCATGTTGCCCCACTGGGTCTGCTGCTGAGAGAAGAACAGCGCGAGCTTCTCGCGGCTCATGCCGGCCGAGCCGCCCATCGAGATAAAGGCGCGGCTGATGCTCGATTCGCTCTGCCCGGCCTGGCGGACCATGTCCTCGAACACACCGGCGACCTTGGAACTGACCGCCGTGATCCCCAGTCCAACCGCCCCGAACTTCTGCCACTTGGCGAGCGAGCGCGAGAACTCGTCGGCCTGGACTTTGCTGACCTGGCCGAGCCGGGTGATGTCCCGCTGCGCCTTGGCGACGAAGGACGAGTACATGTCCTTGGCCACCAGCACGATCCCGACGCTGAACGCTTCGCGCATCATGAGGAAAAGTGGAAAGTCATAAGGGGAAATGGCAAGGCAAAGTCCGAAGTCCGGACTTGTTCATTTCCACTTTCCCCTTTCTACTTCGGAGGGCGGCGGAGGCGCGAGCGCCTGCAGGGATAAGCTGCAGCGGGGGTCGGCTCGCGCCTCCGCGGGTGGACGGCGCTGGAGGCAGGTAGCGCCGTTTTTGGGAACGCAGTCCCTGGTAGTAGGGAGAGGTTGAGGTTAAGGTTGAGGTTGAGATCGGACCCGAGCCGGATCCGGCCTTAACCTTGACCTTGACCTTAACCTGTTTCATCATCCTTTTCCCGCAGCTCCGGATGAAACTCCAGCACCACATCCTGTACGACGTCGCGCGCGGCGGAAGGGAACGCGAGCAGCTCGCGGAGGCTCATGCCGGCTAGCTCTGCGAGCTTGGAGAGGGCGAGCCGGTCGGAGAGAAATCCCGCAGCCCGGTCAGCTCCTCACCGGAGAGGATATTCTCGTCGGTGAAAATGATGAACAGGCAAGCCAGCGCCTTCGAGGTCAGCGCGAACAGCTCCTCAAATCCGCTATAGGTCCTATTGGTCGAATCGGTCTTATCGGTCTTCGGTCCTCGGTCCTCGGTCGCGCCGCCGAGGCGCTGGGTACATCGTGCCAGCTCATCCCACTTGCGATACAGGTCGGCTTCGGCTTTGGGCTTCCCGATGAACGCGCGTTGCGCCGCGAACTCCTCGGTGCCCGTGCATTGGTGCATCATCACCTCAGCGCCGCAGGGCAGCTTGAAGGAGCAAGTGGCAAGGAGAAATCCCGAAGTCCCGACTTGTCCATTTCCACTTTCCCCTTTCCCCTTGACTACCGACGCTCGCAGCGCCTTTACCTCTGCGGCCGTGGGCATGTTGATCTTATTCCAGAGCACCGACAGCGCCTGCCGGTCCTTGCTGGTCAGGCGCATCAGCCGCTCGTACCCGGTCAGTTCGAGCGGGATGCCTTCGCACGAGATCAGGTTCGCCGCGACCAGCTCGTACTGCTGGTGCTCCTGCTCTTCGGGCTTCGTCCCGCAGCGTCGAAACGCCGCGAGCTCGTCGAGTCCGGTCGACTCGCGTAGCACGATGCGCCGGCCGGACGGCAACTTAAACGGAAACTCTTTCATTGTGCCTCCATGAAACCCTCACCCCGTTCCCCTCTCCCAGTGGGAGAGGGATCAAGGGTGAGGGTGATTTCGATCATACGATTTCGAGCTCTTCCGCCACGAACGTCAGGTCTTCCTTCACCGGCTGACCACGCTGCCAGCCGACGTCGAGGTTCGTGAGCAGGACCTCCTTGAAGACGTAGATCACGGTCGGATCCTCATTGAGGACGTGCGAGAAGAGCAGCATCAGGCGCGGCGGGTCGCTCGTGCCGGGGTGCATCTGGTTCCAGACGAGTTGGGCCAGGCGCGCGTCGAAGACGCCGCGACTCAGGCTGCCGCCGTAGTCGCAGCCTTCGACGAGGTGGATGGTCGTGCCGTCGGTCGGCTTGTACGCGATCTCGTCCATCTTGTGTTGGGCGCGGCCGGACTCCCACTTGCCGAGGTTGACCGGGCCGTTGGGTCCGATCATCTGGGCTTCGACCTGGCGCGAGGTGATTGGTCTCTTGGCCATAAGTTACTCCTTGTAAGGGGAAAGGGGAAAGTGGAAATGAACAAGTTCGGACTTTGACATTTCCCCTTCTCCACTTTCCACTTGTTATGCCGCCGCGGTCACCACGACCGCGTCCGGACCGACTTCGAGTTGCCAGACGAGCTCGTCGCGCACCTGGTACAGCCGCACGGTGACGCGGAAGACTTCCTTCCGCGCCGAGCGGTAGGCCGCGCTGTCGACCTTCACCACGCTGTAGCCTTCGATGCGCTCGGCATCGAGCAGGCCGGCCAGGAAGGCCGAGGCCAGGCTCTGGACCGCCTTGGTCTCGTTCGGCTTAATCTGGCCGCCGACCGCCCAGCCGCTGGAGTCGCGCAGGCTCTCGCCCACGTAAAACTGCATCCGGGTCCGGAACACCTGCTGGGTGTTCGGATCCGACGACATGTTGATGCCGTTGCGGAGGCGGATGCCGCGGTTGTCGAAGTAGTACAGCGGCATGATCTTGTGGGTCTGGGCATCGAGGAGCTCGGCCTCGGTGAGCGCGCGCTCGGGCGCGAGCAGCAGCTCCGGCTTCTTGTTGCAGATCGAGACCTCCGGCGCGAGCGAGGCCATCGTTCCGGCAACGCCGGGAGCCGGCCGCCGGCAGCGGTTGACGCCCATCACCGGGTCGTACATCGACTGCCAGGGCCAGGGCGTGACCGCGAACTCCTCGTCGTAGGCGTCGCCGATGGCCTCGACCTCGGCCAGGGTCGTACCCTGGGGCGGGTTGAAGATGGCGATGCGGTCGCCCATCGTATTGCAGTGGGCGACGAGCGCGGCGCGGACGGGAGAGGTGTCGGTGTCGGCCAGGACGAAGTTGATGTCCGCGTTCTTCTCGAACTCGTCGATCGCGCCGGCGCCGACGTACTCGGGCTCGAGGCCGCCGGCGAGGTCGTGGTTGCCGAGCGCCGGGGCGTTGGTCGGCCAGACATGGGTAGTCGGGGCCAGGTCCACGCACACAACCAGCGTGCTCGAGGCGTTGATGATGGTCGGGAAGTACCGTGCGGCCGCGTCGTCGATCGAGAGGTTGTCCCACTCTTCGACGAAGGTCTTGGCGATGAACCCGGCGGTGGCGTCGTCCCACTCCTTGTAGCCGTAGGTGAGGGTGAGCTTGAAGGTTTCGGTTTGGGTGCCGGCGGCCACGACCGCGCGGACGCCGAGCATCGGCGGGCCGGCCGCGTAGTTGTGCTGCGTGCCGCAGATCTTCGCGGTGAGGCTCATCTTGGCCGCCGGGGTCGGTGTGGCGCGGTCGACTATGGAGACGGTGGCGTCGGTGTCGTCGATGCGGACGACCACCACCGCGGGCGCGTGAGAATCGAAGGCATCGACGACGCCGTACATGGCGGAACCGGGGATGGCCGGACCGAATAGGTCGATGGCCTGTTCCTTGGTGCCGCAGCGGACCGGCACGCCGATGTCGCCTTTCTGGAATCGGCCGATCTTGCCGACCGTGCCGGTGCCGGCCGGGTTGGCCGGAGCGCCGGAAGGCGGAATGGTTTCGAGCGTTACGCCGGGAAGACCCATCTAGGCCTCCTTTGACTTTGGACTTTGGACTTTGGACTTTGGACTTCCGGCCGGCGTCTCGTCGGCCGGTACTAGGTATCCTGCTTTGATCGCGGCGGCGATGGCCGGGTTTGTCTCGGGCACCTCGCCGACGTGGGCGACCGTATGGTAGCCGTCTTTGTCGCGCCAGGTGAATTCGGGAATGCGGACGCGGACTTTCATGTTTCCTCCTTGGAAAGGTCAAGGTTAAGGTTAAGGTTGAGAGGAAGGGAGTCGCGGTCGAGCCCGGGTCCGAACTTAACCTCAGCCTCAACCTTAGCCTTCCTCATGTTTCTGCCTCCGGACTCACCGCCAACTCCCACTCCAGCGTCCGCTTGTCAACGAGCACGTCGCGGGTCAGGTTGCCGGAGAGCTGAATCGAGATGATGCGCTCGAACACGCGCTCATCCTCGGGCCCCGGATCCGAGTCCTCGAAGTCCATCAGCCCGGTCGACCAATCGGGGATCTCGGAGTCGGACGGATCGGACGAGTCTGACGAATCGGACTCATCAAGGAGAAGGAGACCCGGGTTATCGGCGAGGCGGGCGATGAAGGAGCAGAACTCCGACAGGTTGTTGACCTGCCCGAGCACCTGCCCCAGCTTGAATGTCTGCTGCTCGATCCGGCTCTTCACAGTATCGAACAGATGCAACACGAATGCCGCCCGCACCTCGGCCACGGCCCAGGTTTGCTTGACCTTGTTATCGGGTGCATCGACCTCCGACTCCGGCACGCCGCTTGAGATCCAGTCCAGGTACGAACACCGCCCCACCTTCAGCGACGCCGCCGGGATGCCCTGGGCGCGATACCAGCGCGGGTCGGGGACGCCGATGACGACGGGATGGCCCAGCAGCTTCTCCAGGGCCCGCCCCAAATACCGCTCCACCGCCTCAAGCATAAGAACAGGTAGAGGCAAAGGCAGAGGTATAGCCCGGTCCGGACTCTACCTTTACCTTCACCTTTACCTTCCTCCTTGGAGGGCTCGGATCATGGTTTGCTGCATCTGGTCGATGTTTTCTCGCGCGGCGGGGACGAGGAAGGCGCGCTTGGGAATCGTGATGTGGGTCGTGCTAGGCTTCAGGTGGATGTCAATGCTGTGCAGGTATCCCCGCATCTTCGCCGTCACCTTGATCCTCGCGCCGAGCTCGTGCGGCGGCGCGTAGACCAGGCTGCAGCCCACGATCGCGATATCCGGCTCACACTCCTCATGAATGTCGCGCATCAGCCGGCCATAGTCGTACAGCGGCGTGGTGTTCTGCTTGATGGATTCCGGGGTGCGGTTCTGGCGTCCGACCGGCACGCCGCGCGAGACTTTCGACTTGCGGTGAGCCAGCGAGATCGGTTTGATCGCCGGCCAGTCGGCCCGCCCGTTCCGGATGTTCTCCTTCGCCGCCTTGTTCACGATCAGCGCGCAGTCCTTCAGCCCGTCGGCCGAGCGCCCGGCAATATCGCGCCCGAGCTTCTCCAGACCCCGGGCGGCCTGCTCGAAGCCGAAGGTGGAGCCGGGCATCAGGAATGAGACCTATAGGACGAATGGGACATATAGACGATCATGAGTCGGGCGGGGCGGGAAGTTCCGCGGCGCTCGGGGCGCGGCCGGATTTGGCGTATTCGACGACCTTGGTGATGCCGAAGCCGGCCAGGCAGGTGAGCATCACGCTCATCCAGACTTCGGGCCCGATGAGGCGCGCGACGAGCGCCCACTGGTCACAGGACATGCCGAGCAGGCAGATAAGCAGCCGGGTCGATTTCCAGTCCATCAGGCACCTCCGGGGAAGGAATAGGACTTATGGGACGAATGGGACGGATGGGCGGGCAAGGGAGAAAAGCGGAGGGGGTCAGGCGCGGCAACCAGCGCGAGGGCGAGGAGTAGGGTCATGGCGTCGCAAATGCCGCGACAACTCCGCGTTTGCCAGCCTTCCACCAGTAGAGGGTGTCACCGCTATACTGTGCCGAATCAACGACCACGCCAAAGAACGTGAACGCGCTGTCCACCTTGCACGGCCCATGCACAACCAGGTCTACGCCGGGTTGCGTAACGGTCGAGTCAGCCCCCCACGCCACCTGATTGATACCACCCACGCCCCACCAGACCGTGCGCTTGCCGGGACTGACAAGACGGCCTAAACCAGCACCCGCGCCCGTGCCGAAGCTGAAGGAATCGGTCGCTTTGGCGCGGAGAGAGTCGCCGTGCAGCGAGGAGTAGGGGGCGGAGTCGAGGTTGGCGATGCCGCCGGAGATAGTGGCATAGTCCCCGAAGATACGGTTCGAGATGCCGCCGCCTATCGAAGCGGTCGTTCCGTAAACAGCGTTTTGGCTACCCCCGGCTATGGTTGAATAGTATCCCTGCATGGTATTGTAGTATCCTCCTCCGACCGTCCCGCCGGTGCGGTAATTGACGTTGTGGTCGCCGCCACCAATGACAGCATTGTTCGCTGTGATGGTATTGCTTGCGCCCCCACCAATCGCAGCATACGAACCCGAGATGCTGTTCCTCGCTCCACCCCCGATGAATGATACTGCGGCAGTCACTTTGTTGGCTATGCCCCCACAAATCGCGGAAGTGTCACTGCTAACTCTATTGCCAATCCCGCCACCGACGATAGCATAGACCCCGCTTGCCGTATCGCTCAAGCCACCAGCCCAAGCGTTTGTGCCGGTGATCACGCAGGTCATCCCACCGCCCTTGGTGAAGCGAATCGTGTCACCTACTTGACGCTGCGCCGAATCTGTGCCAGCCACGTTGACCGACCCCTTAAAATTCACGAGGTTGGTCGCAAAATTCCCCAGAATCATCGGTACGGTATTACTGTCGTTGGCGATGTAGAGCATATTGCTACCGACGTGGTTGTATCCCGCACGATAGCCTAGATAGACATTCGATGTGCAGGATGTCCCGATGTTCATTCCCGAAAATGCCCCGATACTTGTGTTTCTATTCGCGCCGCCGTATGCAGCGGCTCCATAACCAGCGTAGCGACCAATAAGGGTTTGATTCGACCCGCTCGCACTATAGAACCCGGCCTTCTCCCCGACCACCGTATTGTTTGCCCCTGACGTATCATTTTGCAGCGCCGCTGTCCCGACTGCCGTGTTTTGCTGCCCGTATTTATGGGAATACATCACATCTCCCCCGATCGCGACGTTCCGCCCTGACGTGTCGGAATTCAATGCCCGATGTCCAACAGCAACGGCATAGCCATCAGCTTGCTTCGGCCCTGCCCCCAAAGCCCCTTCTCCTACAGCAACATTGGCCCTGCTTGCTCGAATGCCCTCTCCCGCACCGTAACCTATCGCTACGTTGTCACTACCGGATGTGTCCAACAAAAGAGCGTTGCATCCAATCGCAGTGTTGTAGTGTCCTCGCTTGTTGTTGTACATCGTGTGCGTACCGACTCCGGTATTTTTCATTCCGCCCATCCGTCCACCGTACCCCATCAAGGCGAAAGTTCCGACCGCTACGTTGTAGCGGCCAGTGTCTAGGTTGGCCAGGGAGTTGTACCCTACTCCAGAGTTCCATCCCCCCGATGTATTTTGTAGTCCCGACAGACTGCCGATGAAGGTATTCCGAATACCATAATCACCAGTGCTGTGGACATTGGCAATTCCCGCGCTGCGCCCAGCAAAGAAATTGCTGTTGGTGTCTGACCAAATGCGGAAAAGCTCGTCCCCCGCTTTCTTGGAAAGGAATGTGTCGCTGATACTACGCCCCGTCGAATCCGTGCCCGCGTGAATCCACAGCCCCGTCGTATCCTTCCCCTGCAACGTCTTGGCGTTGAACAGCGCGGTCGTATCTTTGCCTTGGAGCAACGAAGCGCTAGACGCATTGCCTATCAGTGGCCCGATAAACGAGTCGGCCCGCACGAAGCCTGCGGTCAGGGAGTCGGTAGCGTCGGCCCAGATCCAAAGAGAATCAGCCGGTACAACATCCCCGCTCTTCCACAGAGTATCCCCCGTGCGGTTCAGAACCACGAAATGGCTATCCGGGGTCACGGCGAAGTAGAGCGCCGCACCGTAAGAGGCGGCAATCAGTGCGGCTGTCAATATCAGTATGCGTTTCAAGTTTCCTCCTAAGCCTGCATCGGGACGCCGACCCAGTCGAGGCCGTCGTACACGTAAAGCTGGTGCTCGGTCAAGTTCCAGATAGCCATTCCTTCGGTCGGGTTCTCAATCTCGTTCATCTCGGTCGTGGTTTTGAGCGCGAATGGGGATTCGGGGGAGCCGCTTTCTGCGGCGGCGTATTCCAGTTCGTTCCACCGGTGGTCGCCGTCGCCGAACTTAAACTTGCCGGTGTCGGTCTCCAGACCGATCTCGCCGGCGAGCAGAATCTCATTGATCTGTGCCCACAGCGCCGCCGTGCGGCGCCGCTGCATCATCCGCTTCAGCAAGGAGAACCTCCGGTCCGTCCCGGAATGTCCTTAGTCCCTGGTCCTTGGTCGACGAAGGACGAAGGACGAGGGACGATCCGCGACTTCATGCCGGTCCTCCGTCCAACGGATCCCCGTCCGGGTATCCCGATTCCGGCCCTCCGCCGTCGAGGATCGCATCCTCGGGCGTCGTCGGCGCGACGCCCGGCGCGAATGCCCCCTCCATCGGAAATCCCGGAATCAGCGCGATCGGCGCGGCCAGGAACCCGCGCAGCGGCGGCTCCTTGATCCACAGAATCCGGAACCGCCCGCCGCGGATGATCAGCAGATCGGTCTCGAGCACGTCGGAGCCGGCGGGCAGGTGGACCAGGGCCGTGGCTTCTTCGAGCGGGCCGTAAGCCGCGAGAATCCGCTTGGCCGTCACGTCCCAGAAGATCTTGGCCTTGAGCGCCAGGTCGTCGTGCGGCGGCTCGGGCGCGCCGGCTGCCAACTCCCGGAAGTCCGAATCGTAACCGGTCGGCAACGGGTCGCGCCGATACCGCCGGCGGACGATGCTCTCCCCGGTCGAGTTGATGATTTCCGCGCTCGTCGCGCGGATCCCAGCCTTATCGGCCTCGCTCAGCAAAACCCCTCCGTTATAGGTCCTGTGGGTCCTATCGGCCCTATTCCTCTTTCCGGCTCGGTGCCGGCCGCCAGAAACCCCAACGCCGGGGCAGAAACCCGTTTAATTCCGTTTAACTTTTTGGAGTAGGGTCTAGGAGCCTGCCGAGATCCCAAATCGCTCCTGCGCGATTCCCGCACTTGTCCATTTCCCCTTTCCACTTTCCCCTTCGTCACAACCTCAGCGAAAGCCCAACGTAGAGCGTCCTGGCCATCGGCGCCGGCGGCAGCGCCCACCGGTCAATCCGCCAGATACACGCCGCGTCGAGCGACAGATTGCCGAGCACCCGGCAATCCACTCCCGCGCCCGGCCCTTTACTGGTTACGTAACCGGTAATTCCAAACCGCCCGATCTCCACCGCGCGCAACTTAGCACCGGACGCGTAGGAGCGAGGAGTGAGGAATGAGGCGGGAGGAGCGAGGACGGAAACGTGCAGCGTCGGCCGGAAGCGAATCAGCGGCACTCTCCGCACCACGGTAATCGCCGACTCCGGGATCGCCACCACGTGCAGCTTCTCGTCGACCCTGATCCGCACCGTATCCTTATTCGGCGGCACCGTGATAATCAGCTCATCTCCGCTCCCCACCAGTGTCCGCGTCACCTTGGTCTCTTGTGTCTCTTTGGTCTCAGTCGGCGTCTTTGTCTCCCCGAACGGCCACGCAAACCACGGCCCGCTAATCCCCAGCCACGACCCCAGCGTCGGCGCCTTGCACTGCGGCCGGCAAAGCGCGAGGAGGCAGGCGGCCACCAATGCCAGCACGAGCGCGGCGACGACCAGAGAACGGCACTTGTTCATTTCCACTTTCTCCTTTCCACTTCGCTTACACCTCCACGTCCGTCGGTTCCGTCCCGAAGCTCCCCACGTCCGGCAGCGCCGCACCGGCTTCGCGGATGCTCTCCGGCAAGCTGGCCCAGGCGGCGTCGTAGAGCTTCTGCCAGTTGGCGGCCTCGGCGGTCTTGTCCACGCTCTCATCGGCCTGCGAGTACCTGATATTCGCCGCGGACTCCGCGGCCAGTCGCTGATAGACCCAGGCCATCGCCAGGCCCATCACCACGTCCGCTTCGTCCGATCGGTCGGCTGCCTCGGTGAGGAACGCGGCCAGGTCGGCGTCGCCGATCCGCGCGGCAGCCACCGGCCCCAGCCGCAACTTCAGCGAGGGAAGGCTGGCAGCCATCACTCCGCCTTCAACCTTTCAACCCTTGAGCTTTTCAGCCCCGTGGTCCGCTACTTCGTCCCCGGCTGCCACGCCCACATGGTGTCGGTCGCCGTGATGAACGCGAGCGAGTCGCCGACTACGACGATTTTAATGAGGGCCGTGCCGCTGGCTCCGACCGCTGCCGTGGTCGCCGTCACGGCTCCAGCCAGCGCAATATTGGTTTCAGTAATCGTCACAGTCGTGCCCGGCGACGCCGGGTCGGCGATGGTGCCGCCGCCCGGAAGGGTGACGCTGAGCGGCGAGAGGATGCCGCTGAAAGCGCCGGTGCCGGTGATGGCCAAATTGGCGCCGCCGGTTATCTTGCCGGTAGCGTCCACGGTCGGGGCCTTGACTGAATCAGTGAATACGCCCTTTTTACCTTTGAGCGTATCGGTGACCACGACATCCGTGCCGGTGATGCGCCCGGCGACCAGCACGAGCTTGACCAGCGAGTCGGCAGTGAACACGGAGAGCGTCTCACCGTCGGCGATGATGTAGACCGTGCCGGTGATGGTCAGGTCTTGGCAACGGACCGGGGCGCGGAAGTCGTACTGCTGAGAAAAGGCCAAGGTCAAGGTTAAGGTCAAGAGCAGAAGGACGGACAAGAAGGATTTCATGAGACCTCCAGGAGGAAGGTTGAGGTTAAGGCTAAGGTGAAGGACGGACGGTCGGACGGACATGGACCCCTCACCCCCGCCCTCTCCCCGCTGGCGCGGGGAGAGGGAGGAGATGAGAGCGTGCTCGGTCATCGGATACGGGGGGAAGGAGAAAGGGGAAGGGATCAACGGACAAGCCCGGATTCCGAACTTTGCCATTTTCACTTTCCCCTTTCCCCTTCGCTTTAGCTGGATGTAACCTCGAGCTTGACGGCCTGTTTGAGGGTCGCCGTGCCTTCGATGCGGCCGGTCGAGCTCTTGCCCTTGGTGGCCATGATCTCGAAGTTGCCGCTGAACTGGAAGGTGGTTGCCTCGGAGTCGAGGAAGATGTCGCGGGCGGAGTCCTGGATGGGACCTTCGCGGTCCTGCCACCACATGGCCTCGCCCGG
>Ga0307380_10005987_pt1 | contig 16081 bp, 10 predicted proteins | sample UN3MG_FD_202239 | JGI IMG/M metagenome (GOLD analysis project Ga0307380, IMG submission 202239) | Soil microbial communities from Risofladan, Vaasa, Finland - UN-3 | ecosystem: Environmental > Terrestrial > Soil > Coastal area > Acid sulfate soil | place: Finland: Risofladan, Vaasa | collected...
GAACAGCATCTCCTCGCACAGGTTCAGGCTGATGGTGCTGGCGATGGTCATGTTGGCGTAGGGGTCGGGACGGAGCTGCGGACGATACCCCCACCCGCCGTCCATGAACTGGGCCTTGAGGTAGTGCTCGCGCGACTGTCGCCAGATGCGCTTCGGCACCTGGAACCCCACACGGTTGGCGTGGTAGAGTCCCAGGAGGGCGAACTGCGTGTTGGACTTGTCCCCCCAGTTGTCCACGGTGCCCCGGGGCCCGGTCTGAAGCCCCGGCGGCAGGAGCAGCCGGTACCCCCACTCCCCGCACATCTCGTCCTTGTCCGGACCGTGCTGACTGAGGATGAGCATCGCCGCGTAATACCCGATGAGCTTCTCGTAGCGTTCGGGGTTTTCCTTGTAGAGACCGCAGATGATGAGTCCGGCGGAATACGTGCGCTGCTCGGGCGGGTTCTGGGCGATGAAGGCGATGCCCTTGCGGATGGCCTCGAACGCGCGCACGCGAAGCTCACCCGTGAGGTGTGGACGTGCGTACCCGAGGGCCATCACGGCGAGTCCCGTGTTCCCCACCGGGTACTGCCTCATGTGGTTCTCACTCAGGGCGAACGCCCCGTCGTCCCGCTGCGTGGCGAGGATCAGCTCCACGCCCTCGGCGATCTTCGACTGGATCTCCTCCAGGGGCACCTGCTGGGCGTGCAATGCACCCGTCAGGGCCAGAACGCCCGCCAGGAGCGTGGTCGCGGTGCGTCTCATCGTCTCCTCCGTGCGGCGTCCGGATGAGGGTTCCCTGCATTATAGGCTGGGGCGTCGGAAGGCCAGACGCAAAGCGGCCGCCCCAGCGGCGGCCGCGCCCGATGCCGGCCCCCTCTCGTATCCACCGACCTTACGGCTGCGCCTCTCCAACGTCGGCGGTCAGGTCTTCTCCTGCTGCTTCTGGATCTTCGCCCACGGGTCCTTGAGCGTGACCGTCCGGTTGAAGACGAGTCGGCCGGGCGTGGTGTCCGGATCGACGCAGAAATAGCCCAGTCGCTCGAACTGGTATCGGGTCAGGGACGTCGCACCGGCAAGCGACGGCTCGACCTTGCAGCCGCGCAGAACCTCGAGCGAGTGGGGGTTCAGGTTGTCACGCCAGTCGCCGCCTCCTTCCGCAGCGTTCGGATCCTCGGTGCTGAAGAGGTGGTCGTAGAGCCGCACCTCGGCGTCGAGCGCGTGCGCCGCCGACACCCAGTGCAGCGTCGACTTGGGCCTTCGTCCGTCGGGGGCGTCGCCGCCGCGCGTCGCCGGGTCGTAGGTGCAGAGGAGTTGGACGATCTGACCGTCCTCGTCCTTCATCACGCCCGTGCACTTGACGAAATAGCCGTAGCGGAGCCGCACCTCGCGTCCCGGGGCGAGGCGGTAGAACTTTTTGGGCGGGTCCTCCATGAAGTCGTCGCGCTCGATGTAGAACTCGCGCGAGAACGGGACCTTCCGTGTCCCCGCCGACGGGTCCTCGGGGTTGTTGACTGCGTCGAGTTCCTCGGTCTGGTCTTCCGGATAGTTGCCGATGACGACTTTGAGCGGCTTGAGGACCGCCATCACACGGGGCGAGGTCCGGTTCAGATTCTCACGCACGCAGTGCTCCAGCAGCCGGACGTCGACGACGGAATCGGTCTTGGCGACGCCGATGCGGTTGCAGAAGCTGCGGATCGCCTCGGGCGAATATCCCCGTCGTCGGAGCCCGCTCAGGGTCGGCATCCGCGGGTCGTCCCACCCCGAAACGTGCCCCTCCCCGACGAGCGTCAGGAGTCTCCGTTTCGAGAGGATCGTGTGGGTGAGGTTGAGCCGGGCGAACTCGATCTGCTGCGGGTGATAGACCTCGAGCGCGTCGAGACACCAGTCGTAGAGCGGACGGTGGTTCTCGAACTCCAGCGTGCAGATGGAATGTGTGATGCGTTCGATGGAATCGGACTGTCCGTGGGCCCAGTCGTACATCGGGTAGATGCACCACGTATCCCCTGTGCGGTGGTGCCGGGCGTGAAGGATGCGGTAGAGGACGGGGTCGCGCATGTTGAGGTTCGGGTGCGCCATGTCGATCTTCGCACGCAGGACGTGCGAGCCGTCCGGAAACTCCCCCGCCTTCATCCGCTCGAAAAGCGCCAGGTTCTCCTCGACGCTCCGGCCGCGCCAGGGACTCTCCTTCCCGGGCTCGGTGAGCGTGCCCCGGTGCTCACGGATCTCCTCCGCGGTCAGGTCGTCCACGTAGGCCAGGTCCTTCCGGATGAGATCGACCGCGTACTCGTAGAGCTGTTCGAAGTAGTCCGACGCGTAGAACTCACGGTCCTCCCAGTCGAACCCGAGCCAGCGGATGTCCTCCCTGATCGACCGGACGTACTCCTCCTCTTCCTTCGTCGGGTTGGTGTCGTCGAAGCGGAGGTTGCACTTGCCGCCGAAGTCCGCCGCGACGCCGAAGTTCAGGTTGATGGACTTGGCGTGACCGATGTGGAGGTAGCCGTTGGGCTCGGGCGGAAACCGCGTGTGCACCCGCCCGTCCCACTTGCCGGTCTTCATGTCCTCGGCCACCATCGCCCGGACGAAGTCCTGCTTCGCCAGTGCGTCCCAGTTTCCGCTCACGACTTGGCATCCAACAACAGAAGGGAGAAGTCCGGATAGACTTCATGAATTGCGGCCACAATACGATTCATCCTGTCACATGTGACCAGGGCAAGGTTGTACTGGACGGCGACAGCGGCAATCCACAAATCGTTCTCCTGTATGCCAAGGGACTTCGCCGTTGTCCTGTCCAGAAGGTCCTCGGGCCACTTTGCCTTGACCTTGCCCTTTCGGTCCCGTGGCGCATACTCCCTGAAGAGAGCGGCCTTGAGGGTCGAGTATGGACCCGCCGTGTGCTTGTCGACATCAAGCAACGGGAATCTGCTCAGCTCCTTCTCAATGGCTTGTCTCCTATTGTCGTCCACATTCTCATGCAGCTTGTACCCGTATCTGATCTCCGCCAAGGTAACGACAGAAACGAAAACCCTCGTCTCTCCCAGCCCTTCAATGAATCCTATTCCCTGCTTGTGTTCAGGATGCTTCACGTCAAAGAGGATTGAAGCCACCGTGGTATCCAGGAGAACCGTGATCACGCGTCGGACCCCCGAGCCAGTTCAAGTGCCTCATGAACTACCTGATCATTGATGGGCTCAAGCCGCTCAAGCAGTCTGTCGGCACGCGCACGTTCGAACTCGTCCGAGATGATCCGATAGAGCGGTAGGAAGGCGTCAAATCCTTTCGGATAGTAGCCGAGAAACCGGAAAGGAACCGGCCGCTGATACCCCTCAAACATATCCAAGAGTTCTCTTTCGAGAACCGGCGGCAAGTCATACAGCCTGAGCACCTCTGCATCGATCTCAGCGGCCGCCTTCCAGAGCCGGTCGACATCCCCATGCTCAACTGTGCCGCCATGCCGGCGAAGCAAGTGCTGATAGCGATCCACCTTTGCCCCAAGGATTGCCTTCTGATCCGTGGACATGCCCGGCACAGGGATCTTTGTCAGCATCGCCTTGGGGTTGTGCTTCCCCACCGTATTGAAATACAGATAGGCATTGGCTAGGGGGGAATTGAGGATCGCGAGGAGCGGCAAGTGGTCCTCAGCGGCTCTTGGCCAAATACCGTATATATTGTAGTATGCATAAATGCCTCTGCTATCCTGTACAGCGGCCATCCGCCACGGGCCTCTACTCAACCGAACATAATTGGCAAGAAGCTTGGGCGTCTCCCAGGAATATCTGTGCGCCTTGGTACGCATAAGGCTATCTTCTATTCTTAGGTACGAGGTGCGCAACAGGAGGAATTGCTGGAGAGTGCCAGAAGCAGTTTGGAGCCCTTCGACAAAGCCTTTCTTCGGCCGTTCCGAAAAGACCTTTTCTCGGTTTTCTTCAACGATCGCCCTCATTCGAGCGTGCTGAGCGATTTGCCGAGCCGTCGCATCCCCAGTGAGGACCTTCTCCCGCAATCGGATATTGTACTCGACACCCCGGTGGACTTCAGCATATTGGCCAAAACACGGACAATCGGACAGATATGACCAGAGTCGCGAAAGCCTCGGAACCCACACTGACAGCGTCCGAGTGGCTGCCGTTGGAACAGTTATTGTGTTGGTGCGAGCAATGGGTTCGTCACCCTCTCTCAAGAATCTCTTCCTAAGAGCGGTATCTACGGTCCGACATGAAATACGGGTCGCGTTGTTGTTGCGGCGCCTACCCCAAGCCATCAACAGAGCGGCTTCTGCATCGGAGTGGTCGAAGACGCGGTCGGGCAGTGCGACCAACTCAACATCGCCATACGCCTCAGCCAGCCTAGCGCGTGCTTGCCCATAAGCAGATGCCGTCAGGAAAAGCTTGGGCAAGACGAAGCCAAGCAAAGCAGGAGGATGTGCAAGAACCCGAAGAAGGATCTCCCCCGGCTGGTGAACCGACTGGAGGGGCTCATACTTGTTCCTCACTTCGGCTGGGAAATCCTCAAAGGGCGGATTGCACAGCACGCAGTCTGCTCTCTTGACTTCTGCCGGGAAGCGGTCCCAGGCAAAGACGTCTTCGTTATGTATCCGCCAGTTGTTGGGGTTGGGATAGTCCGCCAGCATTAGCGAAAGCCTGCAGACCTCAACCGCAAAGGTGTCTATCTCGATGCCCACCAGGCGGCGCTTCAAATAATCGTGGCGTTGGCGGTCTGACATCGAAGCGGGAAGTAGATCACGGAGTCGCCGCATCGCCGCGATGAGGAAGGCACCATGGCCGGAACAAGGCTCCAGGATGTGTCTTTTCTTCTCCGGAAGCTCGTCCAGCGGCAGCTTGCCAACGAGATACTCGGCGATACTTGATGGCGTGCTGTGCGTGCCATACTTCTTGCGCGTCTCTGGAGTGATCAACGTGTTCTCGTACACGAACGCAAGATCGTCAACTGACAGGTTCTGGAAGTGCAATCCGTGGGAGATGAATTTCCAGGTAGCCTGAAGGGTCCTCTTGTCACGAATGGCCGGCAATGCGAGATGATCGGCCGCGGTGTTGTAGTACGCCTCAACCGCATCGAGCACGGCCGAGGGATCATCCCCTTCCCACGCCCCCTGCTGACCACGGTCCCTTAAGGTCTTTGCGGCAACGAACCGAAATACCAAACGAAAGAGCTCTGCAGCCCCGGGGGCCTTCCTATGAGATTCCGCATAGGCGTCACTTGCCTTCCGAATGGCATCCCGAAGCAGTTCGTCCAGCTTCTCCCTTATCATGGACGACAATAGCGGGAAGTACCCCGCATCGAAGAAGTCCAACTGCCGTGCGACTGCCTGATCTCGCAGTGCCTTGGCTCGGAAGACACGGTCAGGCGCCCATTCGGCCCTGTGGGTTGAGAAGAATTTCCGCACTTGGCTGTGTGCGACGCGCTCTAAGGGTTCGGGGTCTCCCTTGGCTCTGATTCCCCATGCTCGAACATGCTTCGAGTCGATCTCGAAGACAAGGGGGGCGCCAAGATCATGATGCTGCGAGACATTGGTCGCGCCAGAGAGGCCGTTGGCGCACACCACCCCGACGCATGCGTTCCGATATGAAGGTGGTGTTCGTGCAAACCCGGCAAGCGGAATCGTCCTGGTGCCATGTTGTCCTTCGCTCAGCACCGCATACTCATAGTCCCGGCACAGCAGACCCCCCTTATAGCCTATGCTGGAGAGAGCGTCGGCGACTCGATTTACAGCCAATGTGTGCTTAGACGAGTAAATGACGATTGCCCTTCTCCTTCGCCGAGTGGCCGCCACTGTCCTGTATCCTTGCATCGGGCAGCGTTCCGACCCAATTTAGTATATTTTGTCTCCCTCCGGGTGTCCAGCTATTCCTCGAAGCTATAGGGCGCTGGGCTGCCCCTGTTGAGGCACAAGAGGCCAAAATCGAGTTGACAAATTCCCGTGTTTTGATTAGGTTTGCGGCTTGGTCTGGTCGGTTTCGCTGGTGCTTCGTAGCGAAGTAGCTTTGCTACTTCGCAGAGTAGCAGGGGATGACTTATGTCCGCAGGGGTTCGTGTCCGGTATGCTCCCTCGCCCACGGGGTTCCAGCACATCGGGAACATCCGGACGGCACTCTTCAACTGGCTCTTCGCACGGCACGAAGGCGGAAAATTCATCATCCGCATCGAGGACACCGACCGCGAACGCTCACGCGAGGAATACGTCACACAGATCCTCGACGACTTCCGCTGGCTCGGGCTCGACTGGGACGAAGGACCGGAGGTCGGCGGCGACCACGGCCCCTACCGGCAGTCCGAACGGCTGCACATCTACCGCACCTATGCCGACAGACTGCTCGCCGAGGAGAAGGCCTACCCGTGCTGGTGCACGGCGGAGGAGCTGGAGGCCCGTCGGCAGGCGGCAAAAAAGACGGGGCTTCCCCCGGCGGACACCCGCTGCCGGGACGCCTCGGCGGAAGACCGACGGAGATTCGAGGCCGAAGGACGCCCCAGATCGCTGCGCTTCCGTGTGGGCGAGGACCGCAAGATCACCTTCGACGATCTCGTCCTCGGCCCCACGACGTTCGACAGCCGGCAGATCGGCGACTTCGTCATCCTCAAGTCCGACGGCTGGCCCACCTACCACTTCGGCGTGGTGGTGGACGACTGGCTGATGGAGGTCACGCACGTCATCCGGGCGGAAGGGCACCTGTCGAACACACCCCTGCACGTGATGCTGATGGAGGCGCTGAAGGCCCCGCGGCCGGCGTTCGCCCACCTGCCCTCGGTCCTCTCGGCCGACGGCAAGGGCAAGCTCTCGAAGCGGCTCGGGGCCCTCTCGATGGTGGAGTACCGCCGACAGGGATACCTCCCGGAGGCGCTGGTCAACTTCATGGCACTCCTCGGATGGAGTCCGGGGGAGGACCGGGAGTTCATGACGCGCGAGGAACTCATCCAAAGCTTCACACTGGAGCGCGTCAAGAAATCCTCCGCACGCTTCGACACCGAGAAGCTCACCTGGATGAACCAGAAGTACATCGCGGGCGCGTCGACCGCGCGTCTGGTCGAGCTGGCCGGCACGTTCATCGACACGACCGCACTCGACGTCGCGTGGCTCGAGAAACTCGTCGAGGTCTACCGCGAAAAACTGAAGACCGTCGCCGACCTGCCGGCGCTGGCGCACTTTCTCTTCACCGACGCGATCGAGTACAACGAGAAGGATGTGAAGAAGTTCTTGTTGGCCTCGGAGGGCGCCGGACTCGCGACGCTCCGCGAGGTCCGCGACGCACTCGCCGCGCTCGACGCGTGGACCGCGACGAAGATCGAGGAGACGCTCAAGCACGTCGTCGAGACGAAAGGTGTCGGGTTCGGCAAGGTCGCCCAGCCCGTCCGTGTCGCCGTCACCGGCACGAGCGTCTCGCCCGGCATCTACGACACACTCGCACTCCTCGGCCGCGAACGCTCGCTCAAACGCATGAACGACGCACTGCAAAAATTCGCAACGACCTAGTTAACCACAGAGAACACAGAGGACGCAGAGGAAAGAAGAAACGACAAGCCTGAGGGGAGAAGAAGAAACGACCGAAAAAGCACTCGCCGCTGTTTCTTCTGCTGACCCTGAATTTCTGCTGCTTTCCTCTGTGTCCTCTGCGTCCTCTGTGGTTAAACTGAGTCGTTTGAAGTCGGAGAAGAAGATGTCGCTGCTCGTCGTCGGTTCCATTGCGTTCGACTCGGTGAAGACGCCCTACGGGGAAGTGACCGACGCCCTGGGCGGCTCGGCGGTCTACTTTGCGTATGCGGCGAGCTTTTTCACGCCGGTGCGCATCGTGGGCGTGGTGGGCGAGGACTTTCCCGAGGAGTACCTGGCGGACCTCGGCCGTCGGAACGTCGACACGACCGGCGTCCGCCGGACCCCGGGCCGGACCTTCCGGTGGAAGGGCCTCTACCAGGGCGCCATGAACGAGGCCGAGACGCTCGAGGTGCAGCTCAACGTCCTCGGGGAGTTCGACGGCACGCTCCCCGACGCCTTCGTCGATTCGGACTACGTCTTCCTGGCCAACGGCCCCCCGGCCATGCAGCACGCCGTCGTGGACCAGGTGAAACATGCGAAGCTCATCGTCGCCGACACGATGAACCACTGGATCCGCGACACGCGCGACGAGCTCGAGACGCTTCTCGCCCGCGTGGACGGCGTCGTCATGAACGAGGGAGAAGTCCGTCAGTACACCGGCGAGGAGAACCTTCCCCGTGCGGGACGGAAGCTCCTCGAGGAGGGGCCGCGCTTCGTCGTCGTCAAGAAGGGCGAGCACGGGGCACTGCTGGTGACGGGTGACGAGTTTTTCGCGGTGCCGGCGTTCCCGACGGCGGACGTGAGCGACCCGACGGGCGCCGGCGACAGCTTCGCCGGCGGCATGATGGGACACCTGGCACGCGTGGACGACGCCTCCACGACCGAACTCAAGCGTGCACTCCTCTACGCCACCGTCGTCGCCAGCATCAACGTCGAGGGGTTCTCACTCGACCGCTTCAAGTCCATCACCCCGGACGACGTCGAGAGACGATACGAACAGTTCCGAAACATGCTGAGCTTCTGAGAGCGGGATTCCACCGCAAAGGTCGCAAAGAACAACAGAAACAGCAGAATTCAAGGGTAGAAGAAAAAGCTTCGGACAAGGGGGCTTCTTCGTCGTTTCTTCCCTCACTCTTTGTCGTTGTTTTTCTTTGCGACCTTCGCGTCCTTTGCGGTTAAGATAGGATGGTACGAGGCGGGTCGATGGGCATTCGCGCGTTCATCGCGGTCGAGATACCGGACGACATCAAGGAGGCACTGGGACGTCTGCAGGCCCGCCTGCGGTCGGCGGAGGTCAAGGTGAGGTGGGTCGACCACCGGAACATCCACCTGACGACGAAGTTCCTGGGCGACGTCGGCGACGCGGACGTTCCGAAGATCTGTGAGGTGATCCAGCGGTCGGCGGCGGGGACGCCCGCCATCGAACTCGAGGTCGCCGGACTCGGCACGTTTCCCCCGAACGGCCCCCCTCGCATCATCTGGGTGGGCATCCGGGGGGCACTCGAACCGCTCGCCGCATTCGTGGCGGACGTGGAACAGGGACTGGCCGACGAGGTGGGCATCCGCCCGGAACACCGCAAGTTCCACCCGCACCTCACCCTGGGACGGGTGAAGTCGACACGCAGCCTCGAACCCCTGGTGGGTCTCATGCGTCAGTGCGAGTCGGCGGACCTCGGCACGTTTACCGCCGAGGGGGTGACGCTCTTCATGAGCGAGCTGGACCCGAAGGGCGCCATCCACACGCCCATGGCCCAGATGAAATTCGAAGGGTAGGACCTTACGGGAAAGGACCTCACATGGCGAAGCGGAAGAAGAAGTCGGAATCAGGGGCCGAAGGCTCACTGGACCGCACCGTGGCGCAGATCCAGAAGCAGTACGGTGAAGGGGCCATCATGAAGCTGGGGGCCGACGTGGCCCCCTACACCGACGGGATCTCGACCGGGTCACTGTCGTTGGACCTGGCACTGGGGGGCACGGGCGTCCCGCGCGGGTGTGTGTGTGAGATCTTCGGACCCGAGGCGTCAGGGAAGACCACGCTCGCGCTTCAGATCGTCGCGAGCGCCCAGAGAAAAGGCGGCGTGGCGGCGTTCATCGACGTCGAACACGCCGTCCAGCCGGCCTACGCCCGCAAGCTCGGCGTCGACCTCGAAAACCTCCTCATCAACCAGCCCGGCTGCGGCGAAGAGGCACTCCAGGTCTGTGAGATGCTGGTCCGTTCGGACGCCATCGACGTCATCGTCATCGACTCCGTCGCCGCACTCGTCCCCCGGGCCGAACTCGAAGGCGAGATGAGCGACACCCAGGTGGGACTCCAGGCGAGACTCATGTCGAAGGCCCTGCGCAAGCTGACCGCCGCCATCTCGAAATCGAAGACGTGCGTCGTCTTCATCAACCAGATCCGGGAGAAGATCGGTGTGATGTTCGGGAACCCGGAGACGACGCCTGGAGGCAGGGCACTCAAGTTCTACTCGTGGGTGCGGATGGACATCCGTCGGACGGGTGCACTCCGCAGCGGCGACCAGATCGTCGGCAACCGCACACGCGTCCGTGTCGTCAAGAACAAGATCGCCCCGCCCTTCCGCACCGCGGAGTTCGACCTCGAATACGGACGGGGCATCAGCTACATCGGGGACGTCCTCGACATGGCCACCGAACTCAAGATCCTCGACCGCTCCGGGACCTGGTTCAGCTTCGGGGAGACGCGCATCGGACAGGGACGTGACCGGGCCAAGGAGTTCCTCACCGAGAACCCCGACATCCTGGACGAGCTGCGGCGACGTGTCCTCGAGAAGCTGGGCTTCGGCGAACTCGTCGACCAGCTCCCGCCACTCGCGGCACCGAAAGCGGAGGAAGCGGAAGAAGACACCCCGGTGGACGAGAGCAACGAATAGTCAACAAGGTCTTGTTCGAGCCGCCCCATGATGACACACAACGAACTGCGTGAGACGTTCCTGTCGTTTTTCGAGAAGCACGGACACGTCCGCAAGGCCAGTGACACGCTCGTGCCCACCGACGACCCCACGCTGCTGTTCACGGGTGCCGGGATGAACCAGTTCAAGGACGAGTTCCTGGGACGGGGCGACCGGTCGCTCAAGCGCGCCGCCACCAGTCAGAAGTGCCTGCGCACCGGTGACATCGACAACGTCGGACGCACCGCCGGTCACCAGACCTTCTTCGAAATGCTCGGGAACTTCTCCTTCGGCGACTACTTCAAGACCGACGCCATCCGGTGGGCGTGGGAGCTCAGCACCGAGGTCCTCCGGTTCGACCCCGAGCGATTGAGGGTGTCGGTCTACGAGGAGGACGACGAAGCGTACGACATCTGGGCCAAGGAGATCGGCGTCCGTAAGGACTGGATCTACCGCTTCGACGCGAAGGAGAACTTCTGGCCCGCGAACGCCCCCACGGACGGCCCGAACGGTCCGTGCGGTCCGTGCAGTGAGATGTTCTACGACCAGGGCGAGGCCTTCGGCTGCGCGAGACCCGACTGCGACCCCTCGTGCGACTGTGACCGCTACGTCGAGTACTACAACCTCGTCTTCACGCAGTTCGACCGACAGTCGGACGGCTCACTGGTACCGCTTCCGGGCAAGAACGTGGACACCGGGATGGGACTGGAGCGGACGCTCGCCGTCCTCCAGGGGGCGCCCACCAATTTCGAGACGGACCTCTTCCTGCCCATCATCGAGCGCGTCGGCGAGATTGCCGGCCGGACATACGAGACGAAGGGCGAGGACGGCCGACGGTTCCGTCGCATCGCCGACCACGCCCGTGCGGTTGCCTTCTGCATCGCCGACGGCGTGCTGCCCTCCAACGAGGGACGCGGGTACGTCGAGCGGCGGCTCCTGCGCGTCGCCACCATCGACGGCCGCGCGCTCGGCATTCACGACCCGTTCCTCTACCAGCTTGTCCCCGTCGTCGCGTCCATCATGGCCGGACCTTATCCCGAGGTCGCCGAACGACGTGAGACCATCGCCCGCATTGTCAAGGCCGAGGAGGAGAAGTTCATCGACACGCTCGAGGCCGGGGAGGGGCTGATTCACGAGTTGGAGAAGCACTTCGCGACGGGCGCCGGGAAGCGACTCCCGGGCAAGGAGCTCTTCCGGCTCTTCGACACCTACGGCATTCCGCCCGAGGTGGCGGCACTGCGACTCAACGTCACCACGGAGACCCGACGGGAATACGAGGAGGAGATGGAGAAGCAGCGGGAGCTGGCACGTCGGGGCGGCAAGATGGGTGGAGACATCTTCGTCGGCGGGGCGCTGGGCAAGGTCCGCGAGACCATTCCCGCAACCGAGTTCAGGGGGTACGAGACCGCGACGCTCAAGGCCGAGGTCCGTGCGATCATCCGCGACGACGAACTCGTCGATGAAGCCGCGCCCGGCGACGAGACGGTCACGGTCGTCCTCGACCGGACGCCCTTCTACGCCGAGCAGGGGGGACAGGTGGGCGACGTCGGCACCCTTGAAGGCCCCTCCGGCACCTTCGAGGTGACCGACACGCTGCCGTCGCCGCCCCACATCCTGCATCTCGGGAGGGTGACGAAGGACACACTCAAGGTGGGCGACCGCGTGAACGCCGCGGTGGACGAGCCCCGACGCGCGGACATCATGCGGAACCACACCGCCACTCACCTCCTGCACGCGGCGCTCCGCGAGACACTGGGCGAGCACGCCGAGCAGTCGGGGTCACTCGTCGCGCCGGACCACCTCCGCTTCGACTTCCACCACTTCGAGGCCCCCACACGACAGCAGCTCGAAGCCATCGAGACCCGTGTCAACGAGAGGATCCTCGAGAACCTGCCCGTCGTCCGTGAGGAGATGTCGATCGACGCCGCACGCAGCACCGGCGCCAAGGCCCTCTTCGGCGAGAAGTACGGTGACGTGGTGCGCGTGGTGAGTGCCGGGGACTTCTCGAAGGAGCTGTGCGGCGGGATTCATTGCGAGCGCACGGGGGACATCGGACAGTTCAAGATCACGGGTGAGGAATCGGTGGCCGCAGGCATCCGACGCATCACCGCCGTCACCGGACGCTTCGCCCTCAGACACTGGAACGAGCTGGAAGACCGGCTGCGTGAGGTGGCCGACGAGCTGAAGGCCCCCGTGACCGACGTGGTCCTGCGGGCGAAGGCCGCCGTCCGGGAGTTGAAGTCACTCCGGAAGGACCTCGAGAAACTGCGGAGTGGCGAACGTTCGACACAGGTTGGCGAATTGCTGACAGCCGCTCACGAGGTCGCCGGCATCAAGGTGGTCACCGGGTCCCTGGAAGGTCTGAGTGTGAACGAGCTGCGCTCGGCCGTGGACGTGATCAAGGGGTCGGGGGAGTCGGCGGCGGTGCTGGCCTCGGTGACGGGCGAGAAGGTGGCGCTGATCGCCTACGCGGGCCCGAAGGCCCGCGAGAAGGGACTGGATGCCGGAAAACTCATCAAGGAGGTCGCCCGGGTGGTGAAGGGCGGCGGCGGGGGTCGGGCGGAACTGGCCCAGGCCGGAGGGACGGATGTCTCTAAAACCAGGGAAGCCTTGGACTTAGCGGAAAAGTTGATTGTCGCCAGGCTGACCGGGTCGTAAGTTTTTGCTTGACAACGACGACGTCGGCACGTACCCTTTTCCATCTTGCCCTAGAGAGAATGACCGGTTTCTGACGTGTGGGGCTTTCACGGACCGAGCCGTTCGACGGGCTCATGGCCCCGAGCAATGTCGAGGGGCTGAGAAGACCCGGGCTCGGTTCTTTCGTCACAAGGAACAGACGGACCGGAAAGGAGCCCCGTTCCGGTGCGTCGCCGAACGAGGTGACCCTCACCCATGGCACTGCCGAAGAGACGGAGTTCCAAGAGTCGCAAGCGTCTTCGACGCACCCACTACAAGCTGAACGCACCCCGGACGGTCAGGTGTCCACAGTGCAAGGAGGCGAAGCTGCCGCACCGTGTGTGCGGCAACTGTGGCTATTACAAGGGCAGAACCGCCGAAGTGAAAGAGGAAGTCTGAGGCATGCGCATCGCCGTGGACGCCATGGGCGGTGACCACGCCCCCCGGGAGGTCGTCGCAGGAACGGTCCTGGCGGCCCGGAAGTTCGACGACACCGACTTCATCCTCGTCGGGGACGAAGGTGCCATCCGGGAAGAACTGGCCCGACACAACGGGGAGGGGATGAGGTCGCTCAGTGTCACCCACGCCCCCGTGGTGCTGTCGATGGACGACGGTCCGGTGGCGGCGGTTCGCGGCAAGCGGGACAGCTCGGCCACGGTGAGTGTGAAACTGGTGGCCGACGGGGAGGCCCAGGCGGTCTTCTCGGCCGGAAACACCGGAGGGACCGTGGCGGCAGCCACGGTGCTCCTGAAGTCACTGGGGGGAATCAAGCGCTCGGGCATCGCCGCGACCTTTCCCACCCATTACGGCTCCACCACCGTTATCGACGTGGGGGCCAACATCCACTGTCGTCCGATCCACCTGCTGCAGTACGGCGTGATGGCGACGATATACAGTGAGCAGATCCTCGGCATCCGGAACCCCCGGGTGGGACTGCTGAACATCGGCACCGAGGACAAGAAGGGCAACGAGCTGGTCCGTGAGACCCGACGGATGCTCGAAGACCATCCCCACGTGAACTTCGTGGGCAACATCGAGGGGTACGACGTCCACCGTGGGGTATGTGACGTCGCCGTCTGTGAGGGGTTCGTGGGGAACGTCATCCTGAAGATCGCCGAAGGGATGAGTGCGTCGCTTCTGGACGACGTGGACGACGCCTTCAGGAAGGCCTTTCCGGGTCGACAGGACGACGTCGTCGACGCCCTGACGGAGCTGAGACGTCGCAACGACTGTGCCGAGTACGGCGGGGCACCGCTTCTGGGGGTGGACGGCATCTGCATCATCGGTCACGGCAGCTCGTCCGCCCGTGCCGTTTTCAACGCACTGCGGGTGGCCCGCGGGTTTGTGGGAAGACACGTCAACGAGCACATCGCCGAAGCCGTTTGAGCCGGTGTCCGTCGATGTCCCAAGGAAGGTGAAATGGCTTCGAACCTACGTGCGGTCGTCACCGGGACGGGAAGCTTCCTTCCGGACAAGATACTCTCCAACCAGGACTTCGAGCGGATGGTGGACACCTCCGACGAGTGGATCACCACCCGCACCGGCATCAAGACACGACACGTCGCCGAGGAGGGGATGACGTGCAGTGACCTGGCCGCCGCCGCCGGCAGGCGCGCCCTTGAAGACGCCGGGGTGAAGTCGAAGGACATCGACCTGGTCATCGTGGGCACGTTCACGGGCGACCGTCCACTCCCGGCGTGTGCGTGCTTCGTGCAGACGAAGCTCGGACTGGTTAACGCCGGGGCCTACGATGTCGCCGCGGCGTGCAGTGGGTTCATCTACGCCATGGCCTGTGCCTGGGGATTCGTCACCGCCGGCATTTACCGGAACATCCTGGTCATCGGGGCGGACCACCTGAGTGCCTTCACCGACTACACCGACCGGACGTCGTGCATTCTGTTCGGGGACGGGGCGGGGGCGGCGGTGGTGCAGACGGCGGATGACGACACCGAGAGGGGCATCCTCACGTGCACCCTCGGGGCCGACGGGTCGGGTGCGGACCTGATGACCATCTTCGCGGGCGGCAGTGAGATGCCCACCAGTGAGACGACCGTGAAGGAACGTCGGCACTACATGACGATCCGCGGTCGGGAGGTCTTCAAGTTCGCCGCACTCAAGATGCAGGAACTGGTGAGGGAATCCCTTAAGGCGTGCAAGCTGACGATCGACGACGTGAAGCTCGTCGTCCCGCACCAGGTGAACACGCGCATCCTCGACTTCGCCGCCGAAAAGCTCAAGCTCCCGAAGGAAAAGATGTACGTCAACATCGACCGCACGGGAAACACGTCGGCGGCGAGCATTCCGATCGCACTGGACGAGGCGGTGCGTGACGGACTCGTCGAGAAGGGCGACCTTGTCGTCCTGGTGGCGTTCGGCGGGGGACTCACCTGGGCCAGCATGGTGCTGAGGTGGTAGGTGAGGTCGACGCGGCCTGAACGGTCATGACGGAGGTGACGTGGAGAGGACCGCGTTTTTGTTTCCGGGACAGGGCGCCCAGGTCGTGGGGATGGGCAGGGAGGTGTACGAGAACTTTCCACGGGCACGTGACCTCTTCGACCGGGCCGACGAGCAGGTGGATTTCAGCCTGACGGAACTGTGCTTTTCGGGTCCCCAGGACCGGCTTTCCGAGACACAGTACTCCCAGCCGGCCATCCTGGCGACGAGCATCGCGGTGCTCGAGGTCGCCCGCAACGAGGGCGTTCTCCACTCCACGAGCCCCGTTGCCTCGGCCGGACTCAGTCTGGGGGAGTACACGGCACTGGTGTTCGCCGGGGCACTCCGGTTCGAGGACGCCGTGCGACTGGTCTACCGTCGCGGTCAGGCGATGGCCGCCGCCGGGGCCAAACGCAAGGGCTCCATGCTCTCCGTCATCGGACTTTCCGAAGAACAGATCAACGAAGTGGTTGAAAAGGCGCGTCCGGCGGGTATCATTGCCGCGGCGAACTACAACAGTCCCGAGCAGATCGTGCTA
>Ga0307380_10005988_pt1 | contig 16078 bp, 13 predicted proteins | sample UN3MG_FD_202239 | JGI IMG/M metagenome (GOLD analysis project Ga0307380, IMG submission 202239) | Soil microbial communities from Risofladan, Vaasa, Finland - UN-3 | ecosystem: Environmental > Terrestrial > Soil > Coastal area > Acid sulfate soil | place: Finland: Risofladan, Vaasa | collected...
GACCGACATCTCGTCGGCATCCACCGACTCGGTCACGTTGGTGACCTATGACTCGTTCCCCGACGCGAACACGTCGCTCAACGACGCGCTCGCCGAGTTCGGCGCCGAGAACGGCATCGAGGTCGACATCCTCGTCGCCGGCGACACCGGCACCATGCTGTCCAAGGCATCGCTGACGGCCGGCAACCCCGAAGGTGACGTCATGTGGGGCGTCGACAACGCGTCGCTGTCGCGGGCGATCGACGACGAGGTGTTCGAGCCGTACGTCGCCCGCGCCATCGCCGACGGCACGATCGACATCGCACCGGAGTTCCTCGACCTCGTCCCGAACGGCGAAGCGACTCCCGTCGACTACGGCGACGTCTGCGTCAACTACGACATCGATTGGTACGCCGAGCGCAACCTCGATCCGCCCACATCGTTCACCGATCTCACCGATCCTGCCTACGCCGGCCAGCTCGTGGTTCAGAACGCAGCCACGTCGTCGCCTGGCCTGGCGTTCCTGCTCGCCACGATCCACGAGTACGGCCTCGAGGGGTGGCAGGACTACTGGAGCAGGCTCGGCCAGAACGGGGTCGAGGTCGTCGACAGCTGGAACCAGGCCTACTACGAACGCTTCACCTGGGCCGGCGGCGGACCGACGCCGATGGTGGTCAGCTATGGGTCGAGCCCGCCGGCCGAAGTGATCTTCGCCGAGCCGCCCCGCGACGATGCTCCGACCGGCGTGATCGAGGACACGTGTTTCCGCCAGGTCGAGTTCGCCGGCGTGCTCCGGGGCACCGACGCTCCGGACGCCGCTCGTGTGCTGGTCGACTTCCTCATCTCAGATCGTTTCCAGCGAGAACTCGCACTCAACCTCTTCGTGTATCCGACCAATCAGGCTGTCGATCTGCCCCAGGAGTTCGTCGACTTCGCTGTCGTACCCGAGACCTCGCGCACGCTCGATCCGACGCTGATCGACGCCGAACGTTCCACGTGGATCGACGAGTGGACGGAGTTGGTGCTCGGGTGAACCGCCTGCCCCGGTGGCTGCTGGTCGCGCTCGCGATCGGGCCCGCCGCGGGGCTCCTGGTGTTCTTTGCCTGGCCGTTCGTCACGCTCGCGGTCGAAGCGGTGAACGCCAGCTCGGTCGGCGACACGCTCGGACGCGCGTCGACGTGGGAGGTGTTGTGGTTCACCGCCTGGCAGGCCGTCGTCTCGACGATCGCCACGATCGTGATCGGGCTGGCGCCGGCCTACGTGCTGGCGCGCTTCGACTTCCGAGGCCGCACCGTGCTGGTCGGGTTGCTCACAGCGATGTTCGTGCTGCCGACGGTCGTGATGGGTGCCGCATTCCTGGCCTTGCTCCCCGACTCGCTCGACCGCACGGTCTGGGCGGTCCTCGGAGCGCACGTCGTGTTCAACCTCGCGGTCGTCGTCCGCGTGGTCGGGTCACTGTGGGGACACCTGCCGACCGACATGGAGGCAGCAGCAGCCACGCTCGGCGCATCGCGGTGGCAGGTCGCGACACAGATCTCACTTCCACTCGTGCGCCCGGCCGTGACCGCTGCGGCAACGATCGTCTTCCTGTTCACGTTCACCTCGTACGGCGTGATCCGGATCCTCGGCGCACCGGGCACTCGCACGATCGAAGTCGAGGTGTGGCGGCGCGCAACACAACTCGGCGACATCGGCGGCGCTGCCGTGCTGGCGCTCCTGCAGCTCGCCGTGCTGGTCGGTCTGGTGTGGTGGTCGGGCGTCGCGCAGCGCCGCCACGCACAGGCGATCGGGCTGCTGCCCGTCGCCGCGCGCCGTCGGCCACGACGCGGAGGCGAACGACGAATCGTCGGCGTCGTCGCGGGAGCGACGCTCGTCGTCGCCGCGACGCCGCTCGTCGCGCTCGTCGTGCGCTCGTTCGCCACGCCGACGGGATGGTCGACTGCGGCGTGGACGGGTCTTGGACGCGCCGAGATCCGGCCGGGCATCCGCACGGGTGTCGACCCCGTCGATGCGACGTTCAACTCGCTGGTGAACGCCGCCTGGGCAACGGCGATCGCCGTCGTGATCGGTGCGCTCGCGAGCCTGGCGATCGTCGCTGCCGGTCGGGCAGGACGGGCCCTCGACGGCGGTCTGATGCTGCCGCTGGCGACCTCGGCGGTCACGATCGGGTTCGGGATGCTGATCACCTTCGACACCGATCCGGTCGATTGGCGGGCATCATGGTGGCTCGTGCCGGTCGGCCACGCGCTGATCGCCGTACCGTTCGTGGTGCGGACGTGCGTCGCCGTGCTGCGCTCGGTCGACCCCGCGATGACCAATGCTGCGGCCACGCTCGGCGCATCACCGACGCGGGCATGGCTCGCCACGATCGTGCCGTTCCTCTGGCGGCCACTGGCCGCTGGCGGTGCGTTGGCCGCTGCGATCTCACTCGGAGAGTTCGGCGCAACGAGTCTGCTGTCGCGATCGGGCGGCGAGACCATGCCGATCGCAATCGAGCAACTGCTGGGTCGCACCGGATCGGTCCTTCAGGCGCAAGGCTTCGTGCTCGCGACGCTGCTCGCGGCGACGACAGTGATCCTCGTGGTGGTCGTCGAACGATTCCAGTCGCCGCCGACCCGACGCAGCCGACCGTGAACGACCATCCCGGTCTCGACGTCCGCAACGTCACCGTCACCTTCGAAGCCCCCCGAGCCCGGGTCAACCACGTGCTCGATGGGGTGTCGTTGTCCGTCGAGGCAGGCCACGTGGTGGCGTTGCTCGGGCCCTCGGGCAGCGGTAAGAGCACGCTGCTGCGGGTCATCGCAGGGATCGTCGTTCCCGACGATGGTCGCGTGTTCGTCCATGGCGTCGACGTCACCGAGCTACCGACCCACCGGCGCGGTGTGGGAATGGTCTTCCAGGACAACCAGCTGTTCCCGCACCTGTCGGTGCTGGAGAACGTCGCGTTCGGGCCGAAGATGGCCGGCGCACCACGTTCGGAACGCACCGAACGAGCATCGAGGTGGCTGCGCCGGGTTGGGCTGGCGGGCTTCGACGATCGCCGGGTCACCGACCTGTCCGGCGGCGAGGCGAAGCGGGTCGCGCTCGCCCGTACGCTCGCCGCCGAGCCGGTGGTCGTGTTGCTCGACGAACCGCTCACAGGCCTCGATCGCGAACTCCACGACCAGCTCGCCGTCGACCTCGCCGCGATGCTGCGCGATGCGCGCGCAACTGCGCTGCTCGTGACGCACGACCATGATGAGGCGGACACGATCGCCGACCGCACGGTGCAACTCGCCGATCTCTGACCCCTTCCACTTCGGGTTGCGGCGCGCCCACTGCGGGGTGATGAATGCAACCGCCAGAGCGAACCAACTCCGCCAACGTGCTCGCCACCTCCGCCACCTCGCCGACGCCATCGATGCCTCACCGGCGATGAGCCTCGACCGATACGGCGACGTCGACACGTGGCGCGGCCCTCGGCCCGATCTGTGCCGAGCCACGTTGGCCCACAACCAGCACCAACTCCATCGTGCCGCCGAGGACCTCCGAGAGCACGCCTGGCGATTCGACGAGCAGGCGGAGGAACTCGAGGCGATCGCCCGCACCCAGATCGGATTGGCAGGCTGACGTGGACGCCGGGTACGAACCCGGACGCGTCCAACAGCTGCTGCGACGTACGTGGGAGTCGATCGAACGGCTCGACGCGATCTCCTCGTCGGACCCCGCCGCTGCGGACGCGTTGCGAACGATCCGACTCACCCGCTCGAACCTCGAGGACCACTGGATGCGGGCGCTGCGCGACATCGAACGAAGTGCCCCCATGGGCCAGTGGCGTGCGAGCCAGCTCGGGACGTTCGGGCTCCGATCGCTGTGGGCACTCGGCGACACGCTGCCCGACCATCTCCGGCCAGGTCGTCCGATCGCCACGAGCATCCCGCCACAACGACGAGTCGAGCTGCTCGGACAACTCGACTGGCTCGAACGCAAATCCGTGGCCGGCGATACGGCTCCGGGAGCACCCACGGAGACGGAACTGGCCGACCTCGCCGAGGACGTGGCGTACTGGGTGCAACGAGACGACGGGTTCGCCGAGGAGATCGTCGGGCTCTCGACGTCGAACATGACCGTTGCCAGGCTGCTCGGCGCCGCACGCTTCCCGTCGTGGTTCAGCTCACGCATCGTTCAACAGATGGCGGCTCCCAACGGGCCCGACACCGGCGTCGACGTCGCCCGCTACGCCACGTCACTGAGCAGGGCCCTCGAACGCCTCGCCGGCGACCCGGGGGCGTGTCTCGATCTGTTGCTCGACGACCGGACCGCGTACGCGCTCGCCGCCTGGGACGCCCTGGACCCCGTGGCCTTGGAGCACTTCGTCAGTAGCGGCCTGATGGACAGCGTCGTCGACGACGCAACACGGCTGGCGGACGGCTTCCGGGTCGTGAACATGCTGACTCGCGCCGCCACTGGTCCGCTCGACGAGGGGATGTCTGCCGGCATGGCCCGAGGGGTTGCCTTGTCGATGCCGGTCTTCTTCCCGTTGCTCTCCGGTGGCATCTTCCAAACTGGCGCCAAGCCGGTCAGGGTGAGCGAATTCGCGCTGACGATCGGGACCTACAGCGAGGTCGCGAACCTGTTCGGTGCCGTCATGCGCGACGACCAGGCCGCCGGAGCACTCGGCGTCGCCCTCGGCACATTCACCGATCGAGAGCTGAGCCGGGATGGCCTCGATCTCACCGAGGACGGCTCGTTCACCCATGTCGTCCACCTCTCGCTGCTGCTCGATCATGCAGCGAAGTCCGAGCAGGCTCAATTGATCATGGAAGCCGCCGCGGCGCAGGGACGCCGAGACGGGCTCGCGAGCGTGCTCGGGGCCGGCACGAACATTGCGCTCCTGACATCGGGGGTCGGAGCCGCATGGCGGAGTGCTGCTTCTTTGGCCATCCGAACCGTCACCGATGCGATCGACGATGTCGACGCAAGACAACTGGCGGGAGCATCGATCGCCTCCCGTCAGTACGAGCAGATCTGGATGTCTGCCATGGCCGACGCGCTCGAACGTCCTGCAACGCTCGGTGCGGCGCGGCGCGACCCCACCCTTCGAACGAAGCTGGCAGACTTCCGCGCTCGCCTCGACGCAATCGAGGCGTGCAACGATCCACTGCGACGCTCGGAACTCGTGATCGACCTCAGATCAGCCGCCGAAGGAACGATCGTCGACGCGTACCTCGACGAGGTCACCGCCACCGATGGCCTCCCGACGATCCGCTGAATCGGGAGGTGCTGCGACGGTCAGATTGATGAGTGGTCTTCGAAGGACATCAGCCGAGCGTTGCGACGGCGAGTTCGTGGCAGTCTGGGAGGATGCAACTCGGGATGATCGGCCTCGGCCGAATGGGCGCCAACATGGTCCGCCGGCTCCACCACGACGGACACGACTGCGCCGTCCACGACGTCGACGAGGCAGCGATCGCCGGACTCGAATCCGAACTCGGCGTCACCGGCGCCCGGTCGCTCAACGACCTCGTCGCCGCACTCGCACCGCCTCGCGCGATCTGGATCATGGTGCCCGCTGCGTTCGTCGGTGCGACCGTCGACGCACTGGCGCCACTGCTCGATCCGGGCGACACGATCATCGACGGCGGCAATTCGTGGTACCGCCACGACGTCGACCGATCCGAAGCACTCGCACCTGCCGGGATCACGTATCTCGATGTCGGCACCAGCGGCGGCGTGTTCGGACTGGAACGTGGGTATTGCCTGATGATCGGCGGCGAGACCGAGGCTGTCGAACGTCTGACACCCATTTTCGAGACGCTCGCCCCTGGTCTCGGCACTGGCTCGCGCACGCCCGGGCGCACCGACGGCGAGGCCCCGGAGGAGCACGGCTGGCTGCACTGCGGTCCGAGCGGTGCCGGCCACTTCGTCAAGATGGTCCACAACGGCATCGAGTACGGCCTGATGGCCGCCTACGCCGAGGGCCTCAACGTGCTCGCCAAGGCCAACATCGGCGCCGTCGATCACCCCGTCGACGCCGAGACCGCGCCGCTCGACGCCGCCCATTACTACCGCTACGACCTCGACCTCGCCCGGATCACCGAGGTGTGGCGGCGCGGATCCGTGATCAGCTCGTGGCTGCTCGATCTGACCGCCGAGGCCTTCCACGGCGACCCTGAACTGAGCGCCTACGCCGGTGTCGTCAGCGACTCCGGCGAGGGTCGGTGGACGATCAACGCGGCAATCGACGAGGGCGTGCCGGTGCCGGTGTTGTCGGCGGCGCTCTTCCAACGCTTCTCGTCGCGCGGACGGTCCGACGTGGCCGACCAGGTCCTGTCGGCGATGCGGGCCGGGTTCGGCGGCCACATCGAGCGGAAGGATCAGACAAGATGAGCGACCACACCGACCCAACCCTGATCACGGGCCACGTCGACTCCAGCCGGATGCTCACCACCCAGCCCGACGCCGACGCGCTCGTCCTGTTCGGCGCCACGGGCGACCTTGCCGTCCGCAAGCTGTTCCCGGCGCTCTACCGCCTCGAACGTTCCGGGGTGCTGTGCGTGCCCGTCATCGGTGTGGCACGCAGCGACTGGACCGACGACGACTTCCGCCGCCATGCCCGGGAGTCGATCAGCGAGCACATCGATGATCCCGACCCGTCGGTCGTCGACTCGTTGTGCGAGCGCCTCGATCTCGTGCAGGGCGACTACGCCGACGAATCGACCTGGAACGAACTCCGGTCGACACTGGACCGCCACAACTCGTTGGTTGCCGTGTTCTACATGGCGATCCCCCCGAACATGTTCCCGATGGTGGCCACCAAACTGGCATCGGTCGACCTGCACCATCGCGGCCGGATCGTGGTCGAGAAGCCGTTCGGCCGCGACATGCAGTCGGCGATCGAGTTGAACAAGACCCTCCACGAGGTGTTCTCGGAAGACCACATCTTCCGCATCGACCACTACCTGGGCAAAGAGGCCGTCGAGGACCTCCTCGTGTTCCGGTTCGCCAACACCCTGCTCGAGCCGGTGTGGAACCGCAACTACGTCCGCAGCGTGCAGGTCACGATGTCGGAGACCCTCGACGTCGAGGGTCGCGGTTCGTTCTACGAAGGTGTGGGCGCGATCCGCGACGTGCTCCAGAACCACGTGCTGCAGGTGGTGTCGCTGCTCGCGATGGAACCTCCGGCGGGCGCCGACTCGGGCTTCCTGCAGGACGAGAAGGCCAAGGTGATCGCGGCGATGCGGCCGATCGAACCCGATGCGCTGGTGCGCGGCCAGTACGTCGGTTACCGCGATGAGCCGGGCGTCGACCCGAACTCCAACGTGGAGACCTTCGCGGCGGTCCGCCTCGAGATCGACTCGTGGCGGTGGGCCGGCGTGCCCTGGTACATCCGCGTCGGCAAGGCCATGCCACAGAACGCCACCGAGGCGGTACTGGAATTGCGCGAGCCACCGCGGATGCTGTTCGACGAATCGGGAGGGCCGCCGCCAGGTCGCAACCTGATCCGGCTGCGGCTCGGGAAGAACGACGGCGTCACGTTCGCGCTCCAGGCGAAGACACCGGGCCCGGATCTCGACAGCCAGGAGGTCGACGTCGACGTCGACTTCGCCGCTGCCCTCGGCGAACGCCAGGATGCCTACGAACGGCTGCTGGGCGACGCCCTGATCGGGTCGTTGCGACGCTTCGCCCGCCAGGACATCGTCGAAGGAACGTGGCGTGTCGTGCAGCCAGCCCTCGACGACCCCGGTGACGTCGTCCCCTACTTCCGCGGATCGTGGGGACCAGCCGACGCCGACGACATCCTGCTCAACGGCGACCACTGGTTCGAGCCCTCCCCATGACCGGCCACCGGATCCTGATCACAGCGGGCAGCACGCGCCGCGCCTCGGTCAACAGCGCCCTCGCCCGCGCGGTCGCCGACGAGTTGGCTTGGCGCGACCGCGACCATCTGCTCGTGAGCCTCGGCGACCACGACATGCCGATCTACCAAGGTGACCACGAGGACGAATTCGGCGTGCCGGCCACGGCGCACGAACTCGCCGCGCTCCTGCGCGAGTCCGGCGGCCTGCTCGTGGCCAGCCCGGAGTACAACGGATCGTTCAGCCCGCTGCTGAAGAACTCGATCGACTGGGTCACCCGGATCGACATGGGCGTGCTGCGCGACACGTACATCGGCCTGATGGCGGCGTCGCCGGGCCGCATCGGTGGGGTGCGGGGTCTCGCCATGGTCCGCACCTGGTTCGAGAACATGCGTCTGATCGTTGCGACCACCGATCTCTCTATCCCGCACGTCCACGAACACGTGTCGGGCGAGCCGGACTCGTTCGAGTTCGACATCGAGACCCGGGCGACGATCGCCGCCTGGGTCGACGCTTACCTCGTCGAGTTCGACGAGTACTGCACCGGCCGCCCTCCCACCTGACGATTACATCGCGGGTCTGACCCCTGATGTAACACTTCGGGCGCACCATGTGGATCCCCATCACCCTTGCGGCTGCGACATTCCAGATCCTGCGGACGTCGCGGCAACACCAGCTGCGCTCGGTGCTGTCGGTCAACGGGGCGGGATTCGTGCGGTACGCCTACGGGTTCCCGCTCGCCGTCCTGGTTGCGCTCGCCACCTTCGGTGTGCTCGGCGAACCCATTCCGGACATCCCTTGGCGGTTCTGGCCGATCATCGCAGGAGCGGGCATCGCCCAGATCCTCGGCACGCTCGCGCTCCTGCGGGCGTTCGATCTGCGCGACTTCGCGATCGGCACGGTCTACGCCAAGACCGAGGTGATCCTCGTCGCCGTCGTTGCCGCGGTCGCTCTCGGCGAACCGCTCCAACCGCTCGGGTGGGTCGCTGCGCTGGTGTGCATGGCCGGTGTCGCTTGGCTCGCAGCACCAACCCGTCTGGTCGACATCCTGGGCAACGCACGCGACCCGGCGGCACTGATGGGCATCCTCGCCGCGGCCGGCTTCGCGATTGCCGCGGTCGGTATCCGCGGCGCCTCGACCTCACTCGAGGGCCCGACCTGGAACCGCGCACTGCTGACGCTCACGGTGATGCTCGGGATCCAAGCGCTGATCAACTCCGCGCAACTCGCTGTGACCGACCGCGCTGAACTGCCCCGGGTCGCACGCGCCTGGCGTTTCGCTTTGCCGGTCGGCATCCTCAGCCTGTGCGGATCGATCGGCTGGGCCGTCGCGGTCACGCTCACGAACGCAGCGAAGGTCCGCACACTCGGCCAGATCGAGATCGTGATCGCCTTCATGATCTCGACGTGGGTGCTCCACGAGCGGCACTCCCGCTCCGAGTACCTCGCAAGTGGGCTGGTGCTGATCGGCGTCGTCGGCGTCGTCGTGTTCGGCTGAGGCCCCGCCGAGCCAGGGTACTGTTCAGCGATGCGTGGACTCGTGGTGCCCGATGCGACCGAGGACTTCACCGCCGACCCGGTCGAGTTGTTCTTCGACCTGGCGTTCGTCTTCGCCTTCTCGCAGATCGTCGGGCTGCTGCTCTACGACCCGACGTGGAACACGGTCGGCGAAGCGACGCTGATCTTCCTCCTGCTGTGGCTGCCCTGGTCGCAGTTCGCATGGTCGGCGAATGCCGTACCCGGCAACTCGCGCACCGTCCGGCTCCTGTTCCTCGTGGCAACCGCCGCCAGCGTGCCGATGGCGGCATCGGTGACGACGGCGTTCGACCAGAGCGGCGCACTCTTCGCGATCCCGTTGGCCATCATCTTTCTCACGGCACTCGCGATGATGGTGGTCGGCCTCGACAGCGACTCCGACGTCTACCGATCGAGCCTTCGCTACGGCGCTCCGAACCTGGTCGGGATGGCGATCATCGTCACCGGCGGTTTCCTCGAGGGCGACGCACGCACGATCGCATGGGTCCTCGGCATCGCGATCTTCGTCTACGCGACGATCCGAGCGGGCGGCAGCGAATGGATCCTGCGCGCCGGCCATTTCGCTGAACGACATGCGCTGATCATCATCGTTGCGCTGGGCGAGGTGATCGTCGCGCTCGGCAACTCGGTCGCCATCCCGTTGCGGGAGAACGGCGGGTTCCCGGCGAGTTCCGTGGTCGCACTCGTCGCGGCCGGCGTGTTCGCCGGGCTGCTCTGGTGGGCCTACTTCGATCGCGTGCAACCGGCGTTCGAACACCGTACGGAGGAGACCCCACCGCTCGAGCGAGGCAAGTTCGCACGCGACGTCTACACCTACGCTCACGCCCCGATCGTGGCCGGCATCATCCTTGCTGCGGTGGCGATGGAGGAGATGGCACTGCACCCCTCCGATCCCTTGCCGGCCGCATTCCGTGCGATGGGCGCTGCCGGGCTCGTGCTCTATTTCGGCGGCGTCGGCATGGGCGTGTTCCGGTCGTTCGGTGCGTTCGCCCGGGAGCGTTTCGTGGCCGTGATCGCCATCGGTCTGCTGATGCTGCTCGGCTCCGACATCGACGGCGTGATCCTGCTGGTGAGCATCGACGCGATCCTGTTCGTCACGCTCGTCCTCGAGCACCTTCGGATCGAGGGCCCGCCCGGTGGAAGCGGCGACGCCTCAGTCCACGACCACCGAGTCGACAACGCTGGCATCGTCGACGACACTGCGCAGTAGCCACTGGAACAGCCGCCATCCGGTCGGCGCCGGAGCGAGCGTCTCGGCCGCGACCGCCGCTGCAGTATCGGAGATCGCTCTGCCGTTCGGTGCCTTGACGTGCACCTCGGCGACCCGTTCGGCCATCACGAACCACCCCACCGCCTCCTCGACCGACCCACCCACGGTGAGCAGTCCGTGATTGCGCAGGATGCAGAGCTTGTGGTCGCCGAGCGACATCGCGATGCGCTTGCCGCCGTCGTAGGACAGCACCTCGACCTCCTCGTCGTCGAACAGCGACTGGTCGAACACGAACGCACACGACTCCTGGCTCAGCGCCCGGAACGGCTCGACGTTCGCAGCCCAAGGAGTGCCGAACGCCGTGTGGGTGTGAGCGGCGCTGACGGCCTCCGGGCGAGCCGCGAGCACGGGGGCATGGATGTTGTAGCCCGCCGTGTTGACGGCACCGGTCGGGTTGCCCTCGGTATCGGTCACCCGGCCGTCGGGGCCGACGAGTACGAGTTGGTCGACGGTCGCACGGGCAAACGGGACACCCCAGTCGAGCAGCCAGAAGTGGTCGGTGAGAATCGGATCACGCGCCGAGACGTGGCCGTCGCCCAATTGGCCCCAGCGCATCGCCCCGAAAATTCGATACCCGAGCGCACACATCCGCTTGCGGTGCGTCCGCTCGGCGTCTGGTGGTCGCACTGTGTCGTACGGCTCGACCCCGGGGAACGTCGGATACGGCGCCTCGGTCATGTGCCGATGCTAGACCCACGCCCCAAACCATCCCGTTTGCGACGAGGTTTCGGTGGGGCGGTGCACGCAAAACCCGACGCAAACGGATGGTGACTCGGGCTCAGGCCGGGAACCCGCGTCGGGGGACGACGATGACCGCGCCGTCGGCCGGGTCGATGTCCACGGTGACACACACATGGAACACCTCGCCGAGGCGCTCGGCGGTCAGCACCTCGGAGGCTGAACCGTTGGCGACCACCACTCCATCGTCGAGCAGCACGAGCCGATCGGTGTAGGTCCCGGCGAGCGTGAGGTCGTGCATCGCCGACACGACGGTCAGCCCGTCGTGTTCACGCAGTTCGGTGACCAGCTCGAGCGCCTGTTGCTGGTGGCCGATGTCGAGCGCCGAGGTCGGCTCGTCGAGCAGCAGCACGGGGGCTTCCTGCGCTAGTGCTCGAGCCAGCACGGCGCGTTGGCGTTCGCCACCGCTCATCGAACCGAGCATGCGGCTGACGAACCCGCCGAGCCGCAACCGCTCGATGACGTCGACGACCACCTCGCGGTCGTGGACCGACTCGGTGCCGAAGTAGCCGACGTACGGGGTCCGGCCGAGCAGCACGTAGTCGAACACGCACATGTCGTCGGGGATCAGCGGATCCTGCGCGACGTAGGCGACCTGTTGGGCCCGGACGGCATCGGTGACCGGCGACAACGACTCGCCTCCCACCCGCACGTCGCCCTCGAACCGCACGAGTCCCGCCGCCGCGCGCAACAACGACGACTTGCCGGCCCCGTTCGGTCCGATCACGCCCAGCCACTCCCCGGACTCGACACGGTCGGTGAACTCGGTGACCACCCGGCGCTTGCCGTAGCTCACGCTGACGGCGTCGAACTCGAGCGCGCTCACGTCATCCTCCGCGTGCGTAGGAGGTAGATGAAGAACGGCGCGCCGATGAACGCCGTCACCACACCGATCGGCGTCTCGGCCGGGCTCGACAACATCCGCCCGGGGATGTCGGCGAGGATCAGGAACGACGCACCGAGCAGCATCGACAACGGGATGAGCCGGCGGTAGCCGGCACCAGCCATCAACCGGATGGCGTGCGGCACGACGAGGCCGACGAATCCGATCAGTCCGCTGACCGACACGACCGCCGCCGTTCCGAGCGTGGCCCCGATCACGATCACCAATCGGGTTCGGCGGACCGACACCCCGAGCGCCGCCGCCTCCTCGTCGCCGACTCGGAACACGTCGAGGTGGCGCCGGTGCAACATCAACACGACACCGCTGATCGCCACGTACGGCAGGATCAGGCGCACATCGGACCAGGTCGCGCCCGAGAGCCGTCCGAGGATCCACTGGAACACCTCGCGCACGACGTCCTGGTTGCGCTGCAGGATGAACGTCTGCACCGCCGTCACGAACGACACGACTGCGATGCCCGCCAGCACGAGCGTGACGCCCGACCGAGCGCTCGGCCCCGAACCGTGGAACGACGCTCCGACCAGGTACGTCACCGCCACCGTTGCGAGCGAGGCGAGGAAGGCGGCTCCGACGACCGGGTCGACCGGCCACGATGCGGTGACACCGCGCCCGGCGGTGAGCGCAATGGTTGCGCCGAGCCCCGCACCGGCTGCCGCGCCGAGCAGATAGGGGTCGACGAGCGGGTTGCGGAACACCCCCTGGTAGCCGGCTCCGGCAACGGACAACATGCCACCGACGAGCGCCGCGAGGATCACCCGCGGCATGCGGATGCGCCACACGATGTTCCACTCCGCCGTCGTGACGCCCGAGTCGATCGAGATCAGCGGCAGGTGATCGAGCAGCGCCAGCGGCACCCTCCACCAGTCCGGCCCCGCCGGACCGATGGACGCGCCCAGCACGATCGCCCCGAGCAGCACGGCACCGGAGCCGAGATACCAGCGAAGGTCACCGCGGCGCGCCGACGACAGTGTCGTCCGGAGCGGGGGATCGACCCGCGCCGCTTCCGCATCGACACCGGCGACGGCCATGATGATCCGATCAGCTCGCCGCGATCAGGGCATCGGAGACCGCCTCCAGGAAGTCGACGATGCGGGGACCCCAGCGCGACGCGACATCGTCGTCGAGCTCGACGACGTTGCCGGTCTGCACGGCGGTCAGGTCGGCCCATCCGTCGCGAGCGGCAACCGTCTCCAACGACTGGCCGCAGCACTTTGTGTCGGCGAGGAAGATCAGGTCGGGGTCGGCCGACACGACGAACTCGGCGCTGAGCTGCGGGTACCCGCCCGAGTCACCTTCAGCGGTGTCGGCGATGTTCTGTAGGCCCAGCAGGCCGTAGAGCTCACCGAACAACGTCGTCGAGTCGAGCGAGAACAGCGTGTCGTCGATCTCGTGGAAGATGGTCAGCGGTTCGGCCGGCGCCGGTGTCGTCGCCACGATCTCGTCGATCTCGGACCGCATCGACTCGACCAGCGCTGCCGCCTCGGATTCGCGGCCGGTTGCGGCGCCGAGCTCCTCGATCTGTCGGAACGTGTCGTCGATCGTGATCGCGGCCGGCCCCTCCCACCAGCCGATGTCGAGTTCGTCGAGCTGCGGTCCCAGCCCGTTGAAGTCACCCTGGATCAGCACCAGATCGGGTTCGTAGGCAGCGATCGCCTCGACGTTGTTGTCGAAGGCGGACAGATCGTTCGGGAGCGCCTGCGCCTCCTGCGGATAGTCGGAGAACTGGTCCACCGCCACCAGCAGATCGCCGGCGCCGATGGCGAACATCATCTCGGTGTGTGTCGGACTGAGCGACACCACTCGCTCGACGTCGGTTGCTGTCGCTGCGGTGCTGTCGGCGGTCGGCGTCTCGGGCGCCGTCGACGCTGCGCCGGACGTCTCCGATGGCACGTCGGACACATCAGAACTGGATGCGTCATCGGAACCGCAGGCTGCCGTCAGCAGCGCGAGCCCGGCAACGGCGCCGAGCAGTCGTCGGCCGAACCGGCCGGTGTGGGTCTTCATGGAATGCCTCCAATGGAAATGGAGGACAAGCTGGGAGCTGGCCGAGTGTTCATCGACCGGCGAGCCGTCCCTTGCCTCGAGGGTGATGGTCGCGTCACAGGGCAGGCGACCGGGCTCGCCCCCGAAACGCTCGGGGAACCACCGTTGCGGGACAGCGCCGGGTTCTCACCGGACTTCGCTGCGTCTGCGACAGTTCGACATCGTACTGCCAGCTGCGTACGCTCCCCAAGCTCATGACCGACCGCGACCCCGACCAGGCTGACACCGTCCCCACCGAGGACCCCCGACCCGACGGGTTGCGCAGCGCCGACTCGCTCGTCGTGGTCAACACCGGCAACGGCAAGGGCAAGTCGTCGTCAGCGTTCGGGATGATGATCCGCGGCGTCGCACGCGGGTGGAACGTGGCGGTCGTGCAGTTCATCAAGTCCGGCGATTGGAAGGTCGGCGAGGAGAAGGTGGGCCGCGAGCTCGGCGTCGACTGGCACGCATTCGGCGACGGGTTCACCTGGGATTCGGACGACCTCACCAACGATCGCGCCCACGCTGCGGCCGGCTGGGCCAAGGCTGCCGAGATCATGCAGGCGGGCGAGCACCAGCTGGTCATCTTCGACGAGTTGACCTACCTCCCGTCGTTCGGCTGGATCGACGTCGCCGAGATCGTCGATGCGATTGCCGCACGACCCCGTCATGTCAATGTGATCATCACCGGACGAGACGCCGCATCCGAGCTGATCGAACTCGCGGACACCGTCACCGAGATGCGCGAGGTCAAACACGCATATCAGCAGGGCATCCGCGCGATGCGCGGGATCGACTACTGAGGCAGGACGCCATGTCAGCGGTGTTGCGCGACCGGTTGGCGAACCTGCCAGAACGCGACTCGGCAGCGTTCGACGCCGTCCATCAGCGAGCGGAGCACCTGCTGCGGCCGAGCGGCGCGCTCGCCTGGCTCGACGAGATCGCTGCCTGGGTCGCCGGCTGGCAGCGGACGACCTCCCCCACCGTCGATCGGCCTGCGGCGCTGGTCTTTGCCGCTGACCACGGTGTTGCCGCCGCAACCAAGGTGAGCGCGTATCCGACCGGGATCACCGAAGCCCTGTTCGGAGCGTTCGAGCAGGGCCGGTCGACGATCACCGCCTTCGCCCAGATCGCCGGAGCGTCGGCGCGCGCCATCGATGTCGGGATCGGGCAACCGACCGGCGACATCCGCTACGAAGCGGCGATGACCTCGGAGCGCTTCGAGGAGATCGTCGCCGTCGCCTTCGAGGCGGTCGAGTCGCTCGACTGCGACCTCCTCGTCCTCGGCGAGATCGGCATCGGCAACACGACGCCGTCAGCGGCCATCGCCGCCGCGCTCGCCGGTGGCGAGACCGCTGCCTGGGTGGGACGCGGAACCGGCGTCGACGACGAGGGGTTGGCCCGAAAGCGAGCGGCCGTCCAGGAGTCGGTTCGACGGATCGCCGGGATCACCGACCCGCTCGAGATCCTGCGCGAGGTCGGCGGGTCCGAGCTCGTTGCGATTGCGGCGGCGACGGTGGCCGCTCGCCAGCGATCGATCCCTGTGATGCTCGACGGCTACGTCGTCACCTCAGCCGTGCTGCCGCTCGTGATGATCAATCCCACGGCGCTCGACCACTGCACCGTCGGGCACTGCTCGACCGAACCGGGACACCGCAAGCTCCTGGAACGCCTCGACAAGCGACCGCTGCTCGACCTCGACATGCGCATCGGCGAAGGGTCCGGAGCCATGGCCGCAGTGCCGCTCGTCGCGATGGCCTGCGCCGGCGTCACCAAGGTGCCGACGTACGA
>Ga0307380_10005989_pt1 | contig 16077 bp, 13 predicted proteins | sample UN3MG_FD_202239 | JGI IMG/M metagenome (GOLD analysis project Ga0307380, IMG submission 202239) | Soil microbial communities from Risofladan, Vaasa, Finland - UN-3 | ecosystem: Environmental > Terrestrial > Soil > Coastal area > Acid sulfate soil | place: Finland: Risofladan, Vaasa | collected...
GGGGAAGCGCGTCCAACGTCCAGGGGCCCCAAGTCCAAAGTCGCGCGCCAAAGCCTGTCGCACGGCTTTGACTTCGGGTTTCGAGACCTGCGACTTTGGACCGATTTCACCCGGCCAGCGAAAGGCCGTGCCGCTTGAGCGCCCGCTTGACCTCGGCGAGCGACGTTTCGCCGAAGTTCTTGCAGGCGAGAAGTTTCTCTTCGGTCAACTTGCTGAGGTCGCCGAGGGTTTCGACTCCGAGCCGCTCGAGGATCTTGCGGCTGCGGGCGCCGAATTCCAGGTCCGCCAGCCGCACCTTCGCGCCGCTCGCGCGAGCCGGCACTGGCTCGGACCGGGGCGCGGCCAAAAGGTCGCCGGCGACCGACGCCTCTCCTGCGTCCACAGCCTCCGCCGCCATTCCCAGATACAGGCCCTTCGACGCCAGGACATCCTTGATTTCCTGGAGGCTCGTCTCGCCGAAGTTTTTGTAGGAGAGCAGTTCCTGCTCGGTGTGTCTGATGAGGTCACCGAGCGTCCGGATATTCATCTTGATGAGACAGTTACGGCTGCGGACGCTGAGTTCGAAGTCCGTGACGGGGACTTCGAGGACCTGGCTCCGTTTGGTCCGCCGCCGCTCGCTTTCCTCATCGTAATACATGACCTTCGAAGCCTTCGCGTCGCGAAGGAAGAGGCGCGCCCGGGCGTGATTCGGCTTCACCGCCAGGAGACGTTCGAAGCACTCGATGGCCTCGTCGTACTGGCCGAGGTCATCATAAAGGACACCGAGGTTAATCAAAGCGCCTTCGTGGATGGGCGGCTGCTGGACGCACTGCTTGTAGTAGTCGATGGCCAGGCTCTCTTCGCCGCGCATATCGTACAGAAACGCCAGGTGAAAGAGCGTGGCCCGGTGGGTCGCGTCGAGTTGCAGGGCCCGCTCGTAGGCCTCAATCGCCTCTTCATACCGGCCCTGGGTTTCCCGCACGTATCCCAGGCGGCACTGAAACTCGGCGGTCTCGGTCTGGTCGGTCGGGACTTGTCCGAGGAGCCGCTCGGCCTCCTCGCTTCGGCCTTCGCAGCAGGCCTTTTCGATGTCGCTTAGTAAATCAGCCACCGTCTTACCTCCTGCCCTTTTGCGTTGCGGTGAAGAACCCGCCTGCGGGCCATAGCCCTATGGCGGGCGCAGGCCCGCGCGCCAGCTTCCACAGCCGAGCCGCCATTGTATCCAAAACCTCTCTCTTTGCAACCCTTCTTGCGAATGAGAGAACTCATTTCGGGGTGGGGGCGAAGAGCGGGCCTCCTAAGAGCCTATCCGAAAACCGGTCTCGTCGCGAGGCTGAGCGAGAAGTTCGAGGCCAAGGCGGCAGGTCCAAACGGGCGGAGGCGTGGCTAAAATGCCACGTCGAGGACGTTTTGGGCCCATCCCGATGTACAATCGGGACCGGCCTCGGGCTTCGCAGCCAGCCGCAGTAGAGACCGGTTTTCGGATAGGCTCTAAGGGCCGATTTTTGGTGTCGTTATCTGTCCGCCACCCCCTGTTGCATCTCCGAGTGCGGTTCACCACCCCTGGAGCCATGAGTCGGCCGCCCGGCGGACGCGCTGGACGGTCAGGTCGTCCGTGCAAAGGGACTTGCGGCACCGCCTCTGCGCCTTCCGCGAGCAGGGCAGACACGGCGCCGCCGACGTAATGATCGTGTGCCGCGCACTCGGCCCGCGCGGGCCAACGTCGGCGGGGCTCGTGACGCTGAAGATGGCGACGAGCGGCACATCGAGCGCCGCGGCGAGGTGCATCGGTCCGGTATCGGGCGTAATGAAGAGGTCGCAAAGCGAAACCGCCGCCGCGAGTTCCCGGACCCCCGTTCGCCCGGCCAGGTTGACGGCCGCACCTTCAGGCGCCGCCGCAACCACCCCTTCCACGGCCGCCGCCTCCGCGGCCGTTCCCGTAAACAGCACTTGCGTGTCCCACGTTTTCACCAAGTCCGGAAGCAGTGCCTTCCATCGCTCAAGCGGCCACATTTTCTTCGAAAGGTCGGTCCGGCCGCGGCTGAGGCGGCCCGTGCCGACGTGAACGCCGACGAGCCGTCGGTTTTCGTCGCGGCCGAGCCGGGTCAGGCGATGGCGCGCCGCCTGGCGTTCCTCGTCCGTCACGACGATCCGGGCGGGCGGCGGCACCGAGTCGCATCCAGCGATTTTGACAGCCAGCCGGTGCAACCGCTCGCTGTGGTGGTCGCCTGAAGGGCGAGAAAGTCGCTCGCTGAAAATCTGCGGGACGCCGGCCCGTTCAGCAGCCCCGTGCCAGATGCGATGGTCGTGACCGTGACAAATGAGCACCGCCCGGCAGTTTTGGTCGGCGAGCCAGCGCCGCCACCGCCTCCGCTCGAGCGCAAGACGCAACCATCTTGGATTCGGATGCGGAACCTCGACGAGGCGGTCAACCGCCGGATGGTTTTCGAGGATGGGAAGCGGCCAACCGCCCGCCACGACGATGCGGGCCTCAGGCGAGCCCCGACGAAGCCCCTCCAGCGCCGGCGTCGTCATCACCAGGTCGCCGAGACGCCCCGTTTCAACCACGAGAAACGTTTCCCGCTCTGCCATTGGGGCGGGATTATAAACTCTCCGAGCCCCAAACGCCAGCCAGTCGGAAACGGGAAGGCCGGAAAGAGGCACGGGCGAGAAGCCCGAAAGCGCATCAACCGAGCAGGTTGTCCATCACCATCATGACGACAAAGCCGATCAGGCCGCCGACCGGTTCCACAAGCCCGCCGGCCTCGCGCCACCGTGCGGCATCTTCGCGTGTCCGGGAAACCACGACTACGGAGTAACGCGGCCGGTTGGGAACGCCCGGGCGTTCACCGTCGCCGACGTCCTGCCGCGCTACGGTGTGCGGGTCCTTCGGAACGAAGCCATGCGCCTCTCGCTCGGCGGCCAGGACTTATGGATCGTCGGCGTCGAGGATTTGTGGTCCGGCAGGTGTCGACCGGTGGAAGCCATACACTCTGTGCCGCAGGACGCTGTAAACCTTACGCTTTGCCATAATCCGGATGCGGCGAAGGCGCCGGCCGCCACCAGCCCCGCCGGGGCGAGCACAATCAGCGTCGCAAAACAGGTGCGTCTTCTCCTCCTTTCGTCACCTGCGGCCGGCCTCAGAGGTCGCGTGCTTGGTCTGGCCGCCTCAAGCGGTGACGATCTCCCAGCCCTTGCGGTACTCGCGCCGGACGAAGCGGTTGGCCTTGGAGTCGTTCTTGACGCGGCAGTTCTCGGCGTCCCAATAGACCTTTCTGCCAATCTTGAGGGCGACGATGGGCAGGAGCACGGCCTCGACCAGAGGCCCGGCGTAGGTGAAGTTGCTCTTGGGGTAGTCCCAGGGCTTCTCGCCCTTGGCGGCCATGACGAACTCCCTGTGATGGCCGGGCGACGGTTCCATCCGCTCGGGCTGCTTGTATGACTGCATGAACGACTCGGGGATCAGCCGGGGACTGTCCCCGTAATCTCCGGCAACGTAGAGTTTGCCCTTGGTCCCGATGAAAATGCTGCCGGAGCCCGAGAGTTCTTTCTTCGTGTAGTACGGGTCGTTCATAATCTCTTCGGGCACGGGCGGCTTCCAGGGCTTCGAGTACCAGTAGGCGGTGAATCCGGGCCGCCAGTCGTTCGGGCCGAACTTCCACCTGTATATCACACTCTCGGGGTGCGTGATTCTGTTGCGGCCGGCGACCTTAACCACCTCAGCGGAGATCGGCGCCTCGGGCTGGAGCGACCACCAGACGCAGTCCCAGGTGTGGCAGCCCATGTCGCCGATGGTGCCGGCGCCGTAATCCAGCCACCCGCGCCACTGGAACGGGTGCATGTGATCCCGGCGTTCGCAGTAGGTGGCACCGCCGATCCAGCAGTTCCAGTCAAGGGTGCCGGGGACGTCTTTCTTGGGCGGCAGTTTGCTGTAGCCCTGCGGCCAGACGGGGCGGTCCGTCCAGGTATGGACCTCCTTGACGTCGCCGATGGCGCCGTCGCGAATCCACTCGACCACCCGCCGGTTGCCCTGGTTGGCGTGGCCCTGGTTGCCCATCTGGGTGGCGACCTTCATTTTCCTGGTCATCTCGGCCATGACGCGGGCTTCATGAATGCACCACGTAAGCGGCTTCTCGCAGTAAACGTGCTTGCCGAGGCTCAGGGCCCGCGTAGCGGCCGGGGCGTGCTGATGGTCCGGCGTGGCCACGACCACCGCGTCGATCTTGCTGTGCATCTCGTCGAACATCTTGCGGTAGTCCTGGTAGACCTTGGCGTCGGGGAACATCTGCTTGGCCTTCTCGGTGCAGGTCAGGTCCACGTCGCACAAGGCCACGCAGGCGTTGGATTGGCCGAGGCCCAAGTGTGCCTCGCCACGCCCGCCGGTCGCCACGAAAGCGAAGTTCAGTTTCTCGTTGGCTGCGTAAGCCCTTACGCTTGCGGACCCCGAAAGGATGACCAGCCCTGCGCCAGCGGCCGTCTGCTTCAGAAATTTCCGACGATTTATGCCCTTGGACACCTGAGGCTCCTTTCTATCATCCGGCGTTTTCCACCCGGCTCGCGACGTGGACACCACCCCTTGTCTCCTTGATTTAACCCTTATTTAGCCAATCAAAGGTCAAAGGTCAATAGTGCTGCTCGCCATAAGTTCTGACGCACTCTAATAGGGCGCAACAAGATGCTGCATGCAGCCCAAAAGCGTATCGACCATTTCCTCCATGCCGCCGGAGAACGGCGTTCGTTCACAGCGGCCTAATCTTGACGTTCCGGTACATGACCTTGGCCCCGTGATCCTGGAGGCCGATGTGTCCCTCGCGTTTGAAGTTTTTCAGGGCCGTTCGGAACTTGTTCTTGGAACCGTCGGGGTTCTTTCTCGGTTCGGTCCACTCGTTCAGGTCCATGCTGATCATCTGCACGTCGTTCGTCACGACGGTGATGCGATTGTCGTCGGCGGTGATGATGACGTGGTTCCACTCACGATTCTTGACCGGATTCCTGCTGGGGCCTAGGCAATCGTAGATGGCACCGCAAGCGTGCTTGCCGGGGTTTGGCCTGCCGCCAGTGTTTTCGACCTGGACCTCGATGCCGGTTTGCACGCAGTCGTGGGGCTTGTCGGTGCGGATGAAGATGCCGCTGTTGCCCTCCGTCTTGAACTCCAGGTCGAGCACAAAATCACCGAAGCGGGCCTTGGTCCAGATGTCGCCGGCCCTGGCTTTACGAACCATCGCACCATCTTCTAGGACCCATCCCGCACCGGGCGCTTTGCCGTCCCTGTTCATCCAGTTCTTGCCGTCGAAGAGGGTGATCCATCCGCTGGCATCAGCCTTCGGCGCGGCCGCGCCGGCTTTCACTTTCGCGCTGGGCGTCGTGTCGGCCTCGAGGTCGCCCAAGGCAAACTGGATGCCGTCCAGATAGAACTGAAGGATGAGGGGGTTCCAGAAGATCTCGTTGTTGTGGCCCAGAGAGCCGTAAAAGACGCGGCCCTGGCCGTAACTTCGGACCCACGCGACTGCGTAATCGTTATCCTTGCGGCCGCCCTTGCGGCCGGCGGTGTCTTTGTCCGTCATGTCGAGGGTGAGCAGGATCCGCAGTTTCTCGCGGGAGTAGGGCTCGCGGAACTGGTAGATCTCGTCCTTGACCTTGAACCCTTTGCCGCCGAAGACCTGCGTGAGGGCGTGGTCGGGGTCGTCCACTTTGACGGCCCATGTGCCGCCGCCGCCCCACGGGTGGCCGGCAAAGTAACCGCCCATCATTGCTCCGTACTCGGGCCACTTGTAGAAACAGTCGGTGGCGGCATGGATGCCGATGATGCCTTTGCCGCCGCGCACGAAGTCCATAAGACTTTTCTTCAGCGTCTCGTCGTCGAAAAGTTTCCCCGTCGTATTGTTCATGCAGACGGCGTCGAACTTGGCGAGGTTCTCCGGCTTGAACATCGCAACGTCGTTACTGAGAACGGCTTCGAACGCGCCGGTCTTCTGGCCCATGATTTCCAGCGCCTTGGCCCCGTACGGAATGGCGCCGTGCCGGAACCCGCGGCAAAGGTTGAAGACGAGGAGTTTGCGCGGCTTGGCGGGTTTGACCCGCGGCTTGTCGGGCGCGGCCTGGGTGATTTTTTTGACGGCCTCCTCCGGCACATTGCTCTTTGCCGCCTGCGCCTTGCCGATGAGCGCTGCCGCCACAACCACCAACATCATCACCGACAAGATGCGCTGCATAACTGGCTCCTTCCCACTTGGACCTCTTGGTTCCTCTTGGACACCGCTTCGACACGGCCTATTCATAAAACACCCGCGACCGGCCGAAGTTCCGGCAGGATCGAACACCACCTTCTCAAAATCGGACCTTCAACAACGGTAAATTACCTGCGGGGCGCGCCATAAAACGCGGCCATATTCCTTCCCCCTCCCGCTGGGGTTACCACTTTCGACCTTGACGGAGGCCGCATCAGGCAACTATACTAAAGCCGTTGCCCGGCGCGAGGCCTTCGTCCGGTTCCGCGCAGGCCCGAACGCGGGGAGGTCCCAATGGCCAAGCATAAATCGGGACGGGCGTTATTCGAAATCCTGGCCAAGGCACGGCGCGAAGAGGCGGCCGGGGGGAGCCCTCAGGCCACCCCTGAGCCCATTGTGAGGCGTTACGGCGCCGGTCGGGAGGCCGAAGCGGGTTCCCGGCGCCCGACAGAGAGGCCGGTTCAAAGAACCGCGCCGAAGCGCGGCGGCGAGAGACGCATCAGCCTGACGTATTACCACCTGGCGATCGCCCTGGTCCTGGTCGCGTGCGCAGGGATGATCCTTTTTGTGCTGGGAACCCGGTTCGGCAGGCCGCGTCTGCCGCAGACCGAAGCGCACCCGACGATGGAAGAGGTCCACAAGGCGCCGCCAGCACCCGGTCTGGTAATGCCGCGCCCTGAGGCAACCGAAGAAGGCGCCGAGGAGGAAGCGGAAACGGGAGCGCCGGAAGAGCAGCAAGACACAAGCGCGGCGGTGGGAGCGGGTGCCGCCCCGCCGCCCGCCGAACGGGCGGGCCGGTATCGCCTCCGCATCGCGCGGCTGTCGGTGTCGCAATCGGAATACACCGACAGGCTCCGGGCGCTGCTCTCACAAAACGGCGTCGAGACGGACCTGGAAGCCCGGGCCGGATCGTTCATCCTGTACAGCCGTGTGCGCTTTGCGGCCCCGGACCAGGACCCGGCGGGCCGACTCGCCAAGGAAGACGTGGAGAAGGCGAAAGCATTCGCAGAAAAGGTCAACGGCCTCCTGAAAGAGTTCGAGCAGAAGACGAGTTGGCCAGCCGCGACGAATCCATACTTCGTCGTGACCACAGAGGAGTAGCCGAATGTCGATGGACAAGAGCCTGAAGAGCCAGGGAGAACTGGTGCGCCACCGGAACGTGCTGACTCGGGCCGAGCGCGTCCAAACCCTGAAGGAAGAGGAAAAGTGGCGGGAGGACCAGGACGTCTTCGGTCTGCCGAAGGTGGCCCATCGCAAGGTCGTGACTCGCAAGCACAAGGCCGAGGCGGCAAAACCGGCCGCCGAAGCGGGCCCCGCGACTGAAGCGGCTGAAAGCGAGGCCCCCGCGGCCAAATCGAAGGCTTGATTCCTCGTCTCCACATCCTTGCTCCCGCGCCGCCTCTCCCGGCCGGTTTCCTGCGCCAGCCGCGCCTGTTCCTGAGGGCGGCTGACGCGAGCGCCACGACTTGAAGGAGCCCGCGCGGTGGCCAACAAGAATACACCCCTGGCCGAACGGATGGCCCGCATCGACGCATCCGGCATCCGCAAGGTCTTCGAACTGGCGGCGCGGCTCAAGGACCCTGTGAACCTGAGCATCGGCCAGCCGGATTTCGATGTGCCGGACGCTTGCAAAGAGCGGGCGATTGACGCCATCCGCGCCGGCGCAAACCGCTACACCGTCACCCAAGGCGATGCGATGCTGCGCGCCGCGATAGCCGAAACCTTGCGCGACGAGTTCGGCTCGTTCGATGGGCCGGTGCTCGTGACGAGCGGCGTCTCGGGGGGGATTCTCCTGGCGCTGCTCGCCACGCTCAATCCCGGCGACGAGGTGCTGGTGCCCGATCCCTATTTTGTCATGTACAAACACCTCGTGAACCTGATCGGCGCAAGGCCCGTCTTCGTCGATACCTATCCGGATTTCCGATTGAGAGCCGACCGCCTTGAGGCAGCGGTCTCGGAACAGACGCGGATGCTCATCCTGAACAGCCCTGCGAATCCGACCGGCACCGTTTACTCTCGAGGCGAACTGGCCGCAGCCGTCGAAGTCGCCGGACGGCACAACCTGCTCGTCCTGTCGGACGAGATTTACCGCGACTTCGCCTACGACGAACCGGCCGCGAGCGCCTGGCCGCTTTGCGACCGGGTTATCCTTTTGCGCGGCTTCTCCAAGAGTTACGGCATGACCGGTTGGCGGCTCGGCTACGCCACGGGTCCTGCCGACATCATCGGCGCCATGACGACGCTCCAACAGTACACGTTCGTCTGTGCGCCGGCGCCGTTTCAGCACGCGGCCCTTGAGGCGCTCAAGACGGATATATCGTCCCATGTCGAGGTTTTCCGCGAGCGGCGGGACCTCATCTACGAGGGGCTCAGGGACCGCTTCCGCGTCGAGAAGCCCGGCGGGGCGTTCTATATCTTCCCGGAGGCGCCGGGCGGTTCCGGCACGGCGTTCGTCCAGCGAGCCGTCGAGGCCGGGGTGCTCATCATCCCCGGCGCCGTGTTCAGCGAGCGCGATACGCACTTCCGCATCTCCTACGCGGCCGACACCGAGACGCTGAAGCGCGGCATCGAGGTGCTGAACCGCCTGGCAGCCGAATCGGGCGCCTAAGGGGGACACTCGGGCGTTTTTGGCTTGCAGCCTCGCAGAAGTTTTGCTAGGGTTTCCGACCTTATCGGAGCCGAACGGGCCGCGATGCGCTATGGAGCGCCGCAAAAAGGTTTTGCCGGCGGCCGACGGGCCCGGATAGAATGACGCGACACAAAGAGCGATGCGATTCTACCTGGTTGATAAGATTCTGGAACTGGAACCGCCGAAGCGGATCGTCGCCGTCAAGAACCTCAGCCTGGCGGAGGAATACTTGGCGGACCACTTTCCGGCGTACCCCGTCCTGCCGGGGGTGATGATGCTGGAAGCGCTGGTCCAGTCGGCCGCCTGGCTCGTTCGCGCCAGCACCGACTTCGAGAAGACGCTCGTATTGATGACCGAGGCGCGGAACGTCCGATACGGGAGTTTCGTGCGGCCGGGGGGTCAGTTGGTCATGGAAGTGACGGCGCTGGAGATCGGGGCCGACGCGAGCCGATTCAAGGCCGTCGGCCGATGCGAGGACCAAGTGGCGGTCCAGACGCGGCTGACGCTGGAACATCTGAACGTGGCGGATGCGGACCCGGGGTGCGCCGCAGTAGATGAGCCGCTGCGGCAGCATTTGAGAGAACGGTTTCGACTGATAGGCGGCCCACAGGCGTTGGCGGCAGCCGGAAAAGGCTCCTAGCCGGCGCCTTCGGGCCGGAGAGGACGCCGTAAGGCAGGGAGGTCACACGCGATGGCTCTGAGTCACGATGAGATTGCAGAGAAGGTCCGCGAGGCCCTGGTCGACGCCCTGGGCGTGGACGAGGACGAAGTCGTCCCTGAAGCCAAAATCGGGGGCGACCTCGGCGCCGAGAGCATCGATTTCCTCGACATCGTTTTCCGATTGGAGAAGGCGTTCAACATCAAGATACCGCGCGGCGACCTGTTCCCCGACAACATCCTCAACAGCGACGAGTTCGTCCAGGACGGCGCGCTGACGGAGAAGGGCCTGGAGGAACTCCGCGCTCGGATGCCCTACGCCGACCTCTCGGAGTTCGAAAAGAACCCCAACGTGCAGGACATCGCCGACCTGTTTACGGCCGAGATGATTGTTCGCTACATCGAGGTAAAACTGGGCGGACAAAGCGCGTAACGGGAAGAGGTCGTGTGCCATGTGAGCCCTGCCGCCGCGGCGACCCTGAAAGGGATTTGAACGCACCTGGCGCGGCCGGGCTCGGTTTTCAACGCAACCGGCGGCAGGACGCCTCCCCCAGGAGGGAACCGGGAACCTCATGCGCTGGATCTGGATCGACAAGTTCGTGGAGTTCGAAAGCGGCCGCCGCGCCGTCGCCGTCAAGAACGTCACCATGGCCGAAGAGCACCTTCACGACCATTTCCCCGGATACCCGATCCATCCGCCCACCCTGATGATTGAAGGCATGGCGCAGACGGGCGGCATCCTGGTCGGCGAGGCCTCTGACTTCAAGGAAAAGGTCATTCTCGCCAAGGTCACGCGGGCCACGTTCCTGAAGCGCATCGTCCCGGGAGACCGGATTCGCTTTGAGGCCGAGGTCGTCGGCGAAATCCGCCCTGAAGGCGCCTCGATTGCCGGCCACATCACACGCGACGGCGAGCGCGTGGCCGAGATCGAAATGATGTTCGCTCACCTGGACCAATCGCGCGGGCCCATCGAGACCAGCGAGGAGAACTTCGTCTTCCCCGACGATTTCATCCAACTGCTGCGGATGCGCCAACTGAAGGAACTCGGCCGGGGTAAAACACACCCGGACAAGGCACGCCCCGACGCCGGAGGCAACACCGAAGTTCACCCGCCGGGGCGGGCGGGCTGAGACGGAGGGCATCTTGGACCGTCGTGTCGTGATTACGGGCCTGGGCTGCCTGAGCCCCGCAGGCATCGGTGCCCAGGCGCTGGCCGACGCCGTCCGCCAAGGCACGAGCGCCGTTCGAGCCCCCACGCGCTTCGACGCGGCAGCCTACCCGGGCCGGGCGGCCGGCGAGGTGCCCGACTTCGACCCCACCGCCGGCATCCGCAAGGACCAGAGCCGTTACATCAAGAAGAACATCAAGGTGATGGCCCGGGACATCCAGTTGGCCGTCGCCGCCGCCAACCTCGCTGTTCTGGATTGCGGCCTCCCGCTCGGCGATTTCAAGGCCAAAGAGCCCGTCCTCCCGACCATCGACCACACCCGCTTCGGCATCATCTTCGGGACGAACTTCATCCCGACCGAACTGGAAGACTTGTCCGTCCCGATCCAGGCGGCCAGGGAAGACGGCCGGTTTTCGCTAAAAGGGTGGGGCAAGCGCGGCATCCCGGAGATGTTCCCACTGTGGCTGCTCAAATTCCTGCCGAACATGCACGCCTGCCATACCAGCGTTCTATGGGATGCCCAGGGACCGAACAATTCGCTCACGTGCAGCGACGCGGGCGGCCTGCTGGCCCTCGACGAATGTGTCCGCATTCTCAAGCGCGGCAGCGCCGACCGGATGCTCGCCGGCGGGGCCGAAAGCCGCGTCAATCCGATTACGTTCGTCCGCTACGCCCTTCTGGGGCGGATGGCCAACGCGGGCGAAGGCCCCGCCGTGGCGGGCCGACCTTTCGACCTTGGCGGAACGGGAGAAGTGGCCGCCGAAGGCGCTGCCTGTCTGATGATCGAGTCAATGGACGTCGCCGAAGCGAGGAACGCAAGAATCGCCGGCGAAATCCTCGGCACAGGCGCCAGCACCACCACGGCCGGCGTCAACATGTGCGACCCCGATGGCCGCGCCGTGGCGACGGCCGTCCGTGCCGCCCTGGCGGACGCGGGCCTCGAGCCGGGCGACCTGGGCGTCGTTCTCGCCCACGCGGCGGGGCTGGCGGAACACGACCGCAGCGAAGCGGCCGGCCTGGCCGATGCCCTCGGGCACGCCGCCACGACCATCCCCGTCATCAGCATGAAAGGCGTGACGGGCAACATGGGCGCGGCAAGCGGCCTGGCGGACCTGGCCGCCGCCCTCATCTTCCTCAAAGAGGGACAGGTGCCGCCAATCGTCAACTGCGATCAACCGGACCCCAAGGTCGCGCTCAACCTCGTGACCGGCGACCCGCAGCCGCTGACCAAGGACCTTATTTTGGTGACGACGAACGCTATCGGCGGGCAGGCCGCCGCCGCCGTCGTCAAGATGAACCGTTAAACCAATTGGCCGACAACACCGGCCTCGCACGCGGACGGATGAACCATGAACCGACGGGTTGTCATTACAGGCATCGGTTCCGTCACCCCGCTCGGGTTGACGCTGGAGGAGACGTGGCAGAATCTTCTGGCGGGGAAGAGCGGCATCGGGCCGATCCGCACTTTCGACGCCTCCACTTTCCCAACCACCTTCGCCGCTCAGGTCCCGGATTTTGATCTCGCGCCCTACGTGAACGAGCCGGACGCCTTCAAGGACGCCTGGCGGAACGTGCGGTTCGCGATGGCGGCTGCGCGCATGGCGTTCGACGATTCCGGCCTCACCCCCGGCGACTACGACCCCACCCGTTTCGGCATCTACCTCGGAAGCGGCGAGGGTGTCATCGACTTCCGGAACCTCGTGGACTCCATCGCCCACGGCACGGGCGAGGGCGGCCGCGTCGATGTTGTCCGCTTCACCGAACTGGGCCTGAAACGCTTCAGTGCCATGAAGGAACTGGAGCAGGAACCCAATATGCCGGCCAACCACCTGGCGTGCGAATACGGCCTGGCGGGGCCGTCATACTCGTGTTTGACGGCCTGCGCGGCGAGCACGCAGGCCACCGGCGAAGCCATGAACCTCATCCGCACCGGCCGCGCCGACCTGATGCTGACGGGAGGCGCGCACTCGATGATCCATCCCCTCGGCGTGACCGGCTTCACTCTGCTGACCGCCATCTCGACCGAACCGAAGGATGAGCCCTGGCGCGCGAGCCGGCCCTTCGACCGCGACCGCGCGGGATTTGTCCTCGGCGAAGGCGCCACCATCATGATCGTCGAGGAACTGGAGCACGCCCAGGCCCGAGGCGCGAAAATCTTGGCAGAACTCGTCGGCTACGGCACCAGCGCCGACGCCTACCGGATGACCGACATCCACCCCGAAGGACGCGGGCCCGCCGCCGCCATGCAAATGGCCCTCGACGACGCCGGCATCGGACCCGACCAGATTGACTACGTCAGCGCCCACGGAACTGGCACCCAGGAAAACGACCGCGTCGAAACCATCACGATGAAGGTCGTCTTCGGCAAGCGCGCGCCGGAGGTGCCCCTCTCGAGCGTCAAGAGCATGATCGGCCATCTCATCGCGGCGGCGGGGGCGACGGAACTTGCGACCTGTGTCCTGGCCATCCGCGACCAGATATTGCCTCCGACCATCAATCTCGATACGCCCGACCCCGAGTGCGACCTCGACTACGTGCCGAACGCGGCGCGCCCGGCCAAGGTCGAGGTCTGCCTGTCGAACTCCTTCGGGTTCGGCGGGCAGAACGATTCTCTGGCCGTCCGCCGGTTCATGCCCTAGAATAGTCCATTGTCACGAGCCCAGAGGTTCTCGTACACTTGGCTTGGTACGTGAAGGGAGCCGAAATGAAGCGCCAATGGTTCGCATGGCTCTGTGTGGTCGGTTTCGGGCACTTTGCCGCCATGTCCGCTACGGCTGCCGACGACGACGAGGTTCCAGATCTCGATATCGTGGTAGGGACGAACCTCCAGACGACTGAAGCGCATCGAGAGGCGTACGTGGAGAAGCTTTACGAGGAAGCATCCCAATGCTTTCGTGGCGTGGTAAGGGATCACGACAGGAAGGACTTACCGGATGAAGATCTGAAGGTGCGTCCAGCCCGTTACCGGCTCCTCGTCGAGCATCGAGGGACGGTCTGGGTGGGTGGCCATATTGCCCTTCACCGGTTTCATGGCCAACTGGAGGAGGTGGGAACGAGGCAACCGGTTGGGCCTGGGGAACTGTGGGACTGGACTATTCTGGCTAGCCAAAGCGGCACCATTACGTTTCGGCTCTTGAAATGGGAGGAAAATGCCTACAAAGCCTTGGCTCATTGGTCGACACCGGTTCCCGGCCTCCCGGGGTATGAAGCGGGTAAGAAGATTGAGATACTTCTCGGAGAGGGTAGCAGACTGGGCATGGACGCCCTTCGCGGAGGGAAGAAATGCCCGTTTACGCTTCCCGAGGCCCAGGCGAAGGCGCGGGCGAAGATGATGCCCGGGGACTTCGGGGACATCAGGAAGGCGATCTTGTGCCACCTGTTTCCCATGAAAGTGCTACGGGCTCAGGCTGAACCGAACAGCCGACAGGGGGTTGTCCAGGTGCAACTGATCAATCGGTCTCCCTGGCCGCTTGAAGAACTGCGCAGCGCCGTCAGTTGGGTCCAGCGTTATGCGAGGGCGCCGGTGGGCCCGTTGGGGCGTGAAGTAGGCCCCGTCTACCGTCTATACCGGGCTGAAATCGTCTTTAAAGGCTTATTGCTGCCCGCAGAGAAGAAGGTCCAGACGACCGGCGGGGATGTGGGACGTGGCTTTCGCCTCGATGGGATCAGGGAGGTCGACTTCGAACACAGCACCACCGGGATTCCAAAGCGTTGGCCGAAAGCACCAAGGGCCGTTGCTACTCGGGCCTTCTTTGCACCAAGGCGCGGGCCAGCGTGGGTCAGCCGTCAGGCGGCCCGTCTCAAGAGTCAGGATGAAGACGTGCGACGGCGCGCAGCCAGCGCACTGAGCCACGTCGCTGCCGAGATGGTGCCTAAGGAATATGAGTTGGCCATTCCGGCTCTGATCGAGTCCTTGGAGGACATACCGCCAGAAGACCCCGGACGCGTTTTCTCGGAAGTGGCATGGGCTTTAGCGCGGGTAAGCCAGAAGGCCCTTCCATATGTGCTTGATGCGCTAAGACACCAAAAGGCCGGGGTGCGTCTTGCCGCGGTCCGTGCCTTGAAACTCGCGGAGCGCGGGGACGAGGCAAGTCTCGTGGCGCTGCTTAATGGTCTGAAAGACGAGAACCTGACCGTTCGATGTGCGGTGGCCGAGGCGATTGCATCGCTCGCCCAGCCGCTCAAATCACCCCAGCAGGTTTCTCGCTTCACGGCCCCGCTCATTGAAGCCCTAGAGGACGAGGATCGCCGCGTGCGGGCCAACAGCGCCAAAGCCCTCGGCAAACTGCAAGCCGGGACACCGGAGGCTATAACCGCCCTGACTGCCGCGCTTGCTGACGAGGATTACTCCCTCCGCACCGCAGCCACGAGGGCACTCGTCGAGATCGGCAAGGCCGCTGTGCCAGCCCTCGCTGAGGCGCTGGGCATTGGCAACAAGGACGTAACCGAACACGCCGCCCAGGCGCTTGCTGGGATCGGGCCACAGGCGCTGGACGCCCTCCCGCCTCTTGTGAAGGTGTTGAGCGACAAATCGGCCACACCGGTGACGCGCTCCAAGGCCGCTTGGGCACTCGGCGAGATGGGGGCCGGCGCCGTCGACGCCGGAGCGGCGCTGAAGGAAGTGGTACTCGACACGAAGGCCGATGTGTTCCTCCGAGGGGCGGCCGCTGTAGCGCTCGGCAAGGTCGGTCCAAAAGTTCCGGGGGCTGCCGAGGCGCTGATTTCCGTGGTTGGTGTCGAGCACATGCGCCGCCAAGCGATCGAAGGCCTCGGCAGTCTCGGGCCCCTGCCGGGTGTTGTCGAGGCACTCATCACCTTGTCCAAGCACAGCGAAGCGGAAATACGCAAAGCCGTTGCCCTGGCCTTGAGGAAAATGGGCGGGGCGAAGGGAGCCATCGAGACGCTGATGGAAATGCTGAAGGATCCGAACCCGGGCGTCCGCTATAGTGCGGTCTACGCAATAGCCGAGCTCGGACTGGCGGCGAAGCCTGCGATTGCTGCTCTAATGCAGAGCCTCCAGGACGAGGATTCGAGCGTGCGGGCTCGGGCAGCCCACGCTCTTGGTAAGATCGGCCCGGTGGCTAGTAAGGCAGTGCCCGCCTTAGAGGCCCTGCTGGCGGACGAGGACAGCAGGGTGCGGTCTTCTGCGTCCTGGGCCATTCTGAAGATTACTGGCCATCTGCCACATTCCGGCCCCAGGCCAAACGACAAGCGCAGCAGACGATAGCCTGATCGCCGGAGCGTTGGCATTCGGGAAACGTCGCTTGGGGTGACTATCTCTAACAGGATTGTGGGAGGAGGATAGGGTGTGGCGAGAGTGCTCGCATCCGCCGCAAACGTAGCAATGGCGCTGGCCGCCGCCGGCACGCCGGCGCCTTCCGAGGCGGGTTGGCTCGCGGACCGTTGGCCGACGATCC